>Ga0114980_10000068_pt1 | contig 65088 bp, 67 predicted proteins | sample S_140806_EF_Meta_FD_87018 | JGI IMG/M metagenome (GOLD analysis project Ga0114980, IMG submission 87018) | Freshwater microbial communities from Lake Simoncouche, Canada to study carbon cycling - S_140806_EF_MetaG | ecosystem: Environmental > Aquatic > Freshwater > Lake | place: Lake...
ATCTGGATCATTCCAGTAGCGAGAGTTGTTCAATGTTGCATCACGGTAAGTGTAGGTGAGTGCAAAAGGTTTGTTCTGTATTCGAAATTGAATGAAGTGACGAAGTTCATGCAACAAATTGCGCAACATTCTCTTGATCTTCAGATATCTTGGATCAGAGCTTTTTGATTGTACTGCAACATTGAGAGTGTTCGTGTAGTAATCATAATGGCTGTCTATGGCTCTTGGCATAATGTGAACACGCAGTCTCTTGGCTCTGGTGCGTCCCTCTCTCTTGCAAAGCTTGTGAATAATTGTATCCATGGATTTTGAGGATAATCCATTTTTATCCAGCCATCTTAATGATTGTCTACTGAAATTTATCTTCATTTAAGCCAAACAGTTGTTGGATCGAACACCGTAGTATTTAGGAAGTTCCACACTCGATACTCCGGCTTGGATTCAATATCTGCTGCTTTAATTAAATTATGTAGAAGTGTTTCAAGATCTTCAATATGCCAAACATCATCCAGCAATCTTTTACTTGATGTTCTGGATTTGTGCGCAACATGGTCTGCATATGAATATGCAAAACCTGCAAATGGGGGTATCATGCAACCAAGACTAACAAGATTACCCAGAATTCTAGAACACACTTCTTTACCACCCACAGAATGCATGGTTACAATTGCACATGCTGGTTTCCCGAGAAGATAGTCTGACCCTTCAAGAATTGTCATTTTTTCAAAAAGCTGTTGCATCGGCGAACCCCAGCTATCCCAATAAGTTCCAGTTGAAAATATCAAACAATCTGCTTTCTTAATGTTGCGCTTGACACTATTCCAACAAAACGTAGGATACAATTGTATGATCTTTACCCTCACATTATCATGTTGTTTGAGAATAGTCTTTTTAATCTTCTTAAGCAACATGGATGTATTGCCGGTGCGGCCGCCAATGGCACCATTAATAATTAGGACATTTTTCACTTATATGAGTATACATGATAAGTACAATCAAATCAAATTATTATTTTTCTTTGTCGACTTAAAAAAATATCTTGACTTAACACAACTATCAATTATTATAGATAAATGGAAACGTTCACAGTAGTAATAAAAAGCGTTCATAACGCTGATAGAACCCGCACCGTAAAAATCAAAGCAGAAGATACATGGCTTGCCCATAAAGAAGCTCTTTCCAAATATAATGAATTTCGTGAAATTATTGCCACCATCAAAGATAGCAAGGGCAATGAAGTCTTTAACTTGGAAAAAGGCTTTCTTTTTGAATCTTAATACCAGATACTAGCATCAGAGCAAATAAATAATCGACATATCATGCAACAATCTCTCGTTCGATGAATAGTATTTCCCTGATAGTTACAGATCAGTCAGGAAGTGGATCGTATCATGTGAAAATGGTTGTTGATGAAAAAGAATCTGGCATACTTTATTTGACACCTGAGCAGTTTGCTTTTATTTCTAAGTCACTCTGGAGGTCTTGCACCCAAGATGGTGTCATCTTTAATGCCGAAAATCCTTTTGACTGTGAAGATTTAGAAGACGACGAGTAGCGAGAATAAATATTTGAGTGAAATACACTCAGTCAGTTGGGAAGTTCTTCTGCGAAGAATTCAGCTCACACGTCTACGAAGACAGTAGACGGCACAGTATTCTTGTTAATATTGATCATGAGTGGTTCAGTCAGCTTGTAACTGGCATGGAGAAGCGAAGATACAAACTTGTGCATGTGACAGAGATGCCAAAAACCATTACATGCGTGTTCACAAAGCCTTGACTTTTTATTTTTTTCCGTTATAATTACGTAATAATGTCTAAGGTTAAAGTGCCCATCTTTGATGGACCGTCTCATACATATACGGATCCAGATGATAATTTTAAATATACCAGTGTAACCAGATTTCTGGATAGATTCAAACCTCATTTTGATGAACAGACGATGGCCAAGAGAATTGCACAGCGTGAGGGAATATCTGTTGAGTGTATTTTAGAGATGTGGGAAGAAAAAAGAGAGAAGAGCAAAGTGTTTGGCACACGTGTGCATAAAATTCTTGAACTGTATCACACAACAGGAAAAAATTCTGATAAGGAATATGCAACCATATTAAACAAATTCAAAGAGCTCGATATAAAGCTTGACAATAAAAATACTTTCTTTGAGAAACTTGTGTACAATCGCAAATTCGGTATTGCAGGAATGTCGGATGTGATCATGCATAATGCAGACAAGAAAACGTTTAATGTGTATGATTTTAAGACTAATAAAAAACTTCGATATCACTCCCCATTCAATGACCAGCTACTAGAGCCAGTATCAAAATTTCCTTGTTCAGAATATTTTAGTTATTCCTTGCAGCTTAGCATGTATGCATACCTGTACAAGCTTATGACTGGGTTGGAACCTTTGCGTTTAAAGATTTTTTGGTATTCTCGCGAAAAACCTGAAGATTACACCAATTTAAATGGTGAGTGGCAAACCATTGGTGTGCCATATTTGGAAGAAGATGTCATAAAGTGCTTGCAGCATGAGTAGAAGAAGCTGGGAGCAACACGCCTTAGCACTTGCAGTAGAAGCTTCAAAGAGAAGCGAAGACCCCTACTTAAAGGTGGGTGCATGTGCACTCGACTTTAGTAATCGTGTACTGGGTGTTGCATACAATGGATTGGCCAGTGGTAAAGTTGTCAATGCTAATTTCTGGAAGAATAGAGATAAAAGAAGACCTTACATGATTCATGCAGAGCAGAATCTACTGAGTTTGTTTGGCAGAGGTGAAGCTAGACTTGTTGCATGCACTTTATTGCCGTGTTCAGATTGTGCTCGTCTAATAGGTTGTTGGGGTATTCCCATGGTTTGCTATCTTGATGATTATAAACGCGATTGTGGGGCCATGGATATCTTTAAATTCTACGGAATTCAGCTTAAAAAAATTAAAATGTAATACAGAATTATAACAGACTGGCATAAATAACGTATATGGCCGTAGCTACAATTTCCGTAAATTTTGCCAGTCTTGCTGAAATTCAAGCTGGTACAAGTGCAGTACAGAGCATCAGCCCATTCAATCTCAAGAATGCACTCACCAGTGGCACCGGCCTATATGGTTTAAATGTCAATGGTGCCACATTTAATAATAATGTTACAATTGCTGCTGGTAATCTCAGTGTTTCTGGCAATATTACTGCCGTTGGTGCTGGATCCAGTTTTAACGGAATCACTTCTTCCGCAGGCTTGACTGTTACAGCAGGTGTTGCTACACTTCAAGCTGGTCTCACAGTAACCGCGGGGGCAGTTAATGTGCAGTCAACCACACCGTCTTCAAGTTATACTACAGGTGCATTGGTTGTTGCGGGTGGTGTCGGTATTGGTGGTGATGTCAATATTGGTAATAATGGCGATCTGATTGTTGGTGCTGGTGGTATTATTCAATCTGCAGATTACGGTATTCTAAAAAATCAGGCTACCTTTGCCGCACCACGTATCAACTCCGGTTCAGGTATTCCGCTTTTCAGAGCTACACACAATATGCAATTGACAACAGGTATATCTGGCTTAGGAAGCATAGTGCTCAACATTGCAACAACGGCTGGGACAGTCATACCTGCTGGTACACTTGTGACCATGACTGTTGCTTCAGCACCTACAAATGTTTGCATTTCTTTTGGATATAAGTACACCTAAGCATAAATTAATTATATGCTCGGCGGATTAATTGGCGAAGGTGAATTTAGAGTAAATTTTGGATCTTCAGGCAACTGGCTGACATCCGTTAATTTAAAGGATATCTTCAATGCTGCTTACCCTGGTGTGACGGGGCCTGTGCGAGTTGTATTTACTCAATTTGGTAACATAGGATCAAATCGTGGTTTAGGATATGCTCTTACCACTGGAACTTGGGATGCCGGGTCAGAGATTCTGTTAAGAGTCCCTACAGCAACTGAAAGTGAGAGTACACCTGATGGTTTAATTCTTGGTCAAGGAGGTGGTGCCAATGGTAATGCTCCTGGAGCAGCAATAAATTTACAATATAATTTGCAAATTTTTAATCGCGGAATTATTGGCGGGGGAGGCGGCAATGGTGCAGATCGTGGCGGTCCTCGAGGCAATGGAGGCGGCGGCGGTGGTTTCCCTTCTGGAGGCCCCTCTGAAGGATCAGGTCCAGGCTCTCTTTTTGATGGTGGTGGTGGGTCTGGTGGATCCGGGTTTGGTGGTGGATTAGGTAAATTAGGCGGCTGCGCCTCATATTGTCCTAGCGCAGTTGCACCAGCAATTTATAGAAACGGCTGGACATATTCTTTTGTAGCAGATGACGATGGTACCCCCACACCAAATCCTTGGTTTGCAGGTAACCCAGGTGAGAGATCTTCAACATGCAGACCAATTTCCCAACCTGCCGATCGTAACGGTGGTGTTAGTTGAGCTAATTAATTATTTTAAAATAAGACCTGTGGTGGAGCCGCGATTGATAATGCCTCGCATAAAAGTATTGAACGCAAGCGAGATTCGCGATATGCTTGATTTATTGATTTCCACATGATGCATGATACTAGAGGGAAACAGAAATAACTCATATTGTGCAGGGGTAAATTTCCAAGAATTAGAGTTGAAAATATTGAATTCTTTTTTCTGAAATTCAATAGGTGTATACTTTGTATCTGCCAACACAAAGTTACCTGTGCTTTCGTTAACTTTATAATAAAAGGTACCGCTAATATAGGAATTAGGATGAGTGTGTGCATGATGATACTCACCTGGCTCATTTCTATTCAACCATGATTGGGTGAGATACAGCTCTATTTCATCTGAAGCCATGAGAATATTATGAAAATAGATATTTAGATGTTTTTTTATTGTTTTGTAAAAAACTGTATCTTCATGCTTATTTAAGAAATACTGCTCTGATGTAAATTTATTGCCTGTATTGGCTTCCAACTTATCAACATTATTAATGCCTGAAGCATCCATGATAGATGTTAATTCATTCATATTTAACTCAGATTCAAGATTGATCTGATATACAGGGGCACCAAATAAAGGTGTTATAGTCGTAGTACTCATATTCCTATTATATCATACAAGTGATATAAAACAAGTATTGATTAAAACTGATGTAAAATATAAATAAAGAGTGATTACATATTGGCAGCTACCTACAAACAAGTCGTACGTCCGCATTGATCGCAATGGTCTCAATACAGCCATCGGTGAAGCTATCTTAAGGTCGTTCTATCGCGGCAATCTCATGGATTACAACAAGCCGGCTGAGGAGAGAGATGCCTTTAAAGCCATAGAACAACAAACCGGTAAGAAATTGATTAAAGGCACACCACCGGACGACTACTTCACTATTATAAAACCAGAGCTCGAATATTTTAATGTTGAGGGAACTAATATTTGGCATCCCTTTAACAAGAGACAATCCCCACATAGATTCATCCCACTTGCAACAGAAGAAAACAAAGGTACAGTTTATGCATTAATACGGCACCCTGTGCAGCGGTTTGTTAGTTTTATAAACAGATACACATCGCAACTGCATTCATATGATGAAGGATTTGATATTACCAAGTGTGTTGATGATGCCGTATTGCAACTTGAAAATACTCCTCAAACAGAGATATTCTTGTACAACAACAAGCAATTAATACCACAAACAACATTTTTGGATAACAATTTCAAAGATATCAAGTTCTATCAATACCCAAACCATACAAGCGAGCTAATTGCTGATTTAGGCTTGAGTAAGCAACCCCAAAAAGAACAATCTACTCTTCTGCAATCAATCACACTCACAAAAACGCATGAGGATATTATAAAGGATAAGTTTAGGACAGACTTAGAATTATTTGATCGCATCAAAACACCAGGTATTATACTGGAAGGATAATGTCTTTTTTAGAAAAAAAATATTGCGTAGTTAGAAAGGCTCTCTCAGAGGAAACTTGTACTATAGCAACAAAGTATGCTCTACTCAAAAAGCAAGTAGAGTTCGCTCCAGAGAATATTGAAAACAGAGAGAAGACACATGCAGTTTATAGCGACAGTCTCATGGAAAGTATTTTGTGGGCTCTCCATCCCAAGGTAGAAGCAGTGACAAATTTAACCCTGTTCCCCACATATTCTTTTTATCGAGTCTATAATCCAGGCGACAGTCAGGAGATACACACAGATAGACGGGAATGTGAAATTAGTGCAACACTGTGCGTTGGGGCAAAATATATTACACAGACACCTGAATACAATTGGAGCATGTATGTGAAATCCCCTGCAGGTCAGATAGAACAACCACGGTGTTTACCTGGTGATATGGTTGTTTATAGAGGCATAGACATAGAGCATTGGAGAGAGCCGTTTGTTGCTGAAGAAGGATCATATCAAGTGCAAGTGTTCTTGCATTATGTTGATGCAAACGGCAGTCTCAAGCATCTTAAATATGATCGCAGACCTGGCCTAGGACTACCCATTACAAGCAGAACTAACCTACAGTAGGCTTATCATCTAAGCTTATAACATCGATTCTACTGACTACCTTGTCACCGGATATAGTTACAATTGGTGCAAGTGCCATTCGATTCTCTACTAGAATTTTTTCTATCCTATCTTTGATCTCACGAACCTTCTCTACTGCCGAAGGTGATGTTGCATAGGGTTGCGGCGTCTTAGTTTTCTTACGTTTTGTTGCCATATTGAAATATTATATTATAATTATATCAAAAAGCAATACATGAAAGACAGGCTACCACTTTATATTTGTTCGAGCAGATATGATATATCGACAAAAAAAGATGTGATTGATCACATCGTTAATCAATACAAAACCATTGATTTTGAAAATAAAGAAAGCAATTTCCCGTTAGTGGATACTCCGAACCATGATTTGCTGCATCTATATGAAGATTTTGTCAGCCAGGCACAACAGGTGTTTGGACCATTTACTATACTACCGGAAAACTCTACACAATGCTGGGGTGTGGTTACAGATAGTTCAAGCGCTGACTTTAAATCCATACATAGTCATAAAAAAACTTCAACAATTAATAGTGTTTACTATGCAAACATTCCAACAACACTATCTTATGAAGATGGTTCCATCAGCTTTTACTGGCCAGATGCAGATATAACTAACCCACATGAAATTTTTTGTTATAAGCCTAGAAATAATGATCTGATCATAATGCCCAACTACCTAAAGCATGATAGAAATTATTGCAGTTCCAGTGAATACAGAATAGCCGTTAACATGGAAATAAAATGCGATAAGAGTTGGTCAGAAAGTATATTCAAATAACATGCTTCCTAATCCAAAGATAACTTATGGTAGTTATGACTGGACACGAAAAGGGTATAGTGATGGTATAGGTCCTCTTATTCGCCACGGATTCATGGGAGCAATGCATGGTGAAGATATTCACGGTCAGTGGTTCTGTGACATAACCCAAGCCACACACGGGGATATCGGACACACAGCATCCAGTGTACGATTCAGATATTTACCGTACTATAAAAATGGCACCATTGTATGGACGGACAAAGATGATGCTACAGATAAAAATATAATTAACGTTTCTGCATTTATTAATGGTCGAGGATGGCCCCTGGAAGGCAAGCTCTGTGAAGAGGTTAGGGTTGTTGATGAATTGATTCTTGAAAAATATGGAATACAACCAAAGTACGGCCATGGTGACATTCCAAATATTCCTAAAAGAGCCTAGATTTACGCTACAGATACATTAACATTGGGTAATGGGCGAGTTCAATTTAATATTTTCTCCTTTCTACTGGAAAGCGCATGTGGAAGAAACACCCCAAATTATTAACAGGTGCCTAGGTAGCATAGAGAAAAATGTCGACCAGTCACCTGTGTCCATACCACCTGGCTGGGAATGCATAATACATAGTAGCTATCAGAGCAATGACCCTAGCATGAAGCTTGACAACGAATACTTGCGCTCTGTATACTCAAAATATGTAATTAATTTTTTTAATGAGTATCGTCTCAAGCAAGGTCAATATAACATACACGATCCCTGGTATAACGTGTTTTCAAAGAGTCAATTTCAAGAATTTCATACACACCTGCCTTGTGATTTTTCTGTAGTTCATTATGCAAGCTTTGATGAAACCCAGCATCTCGCAACTACTTTTATACATCCAAATACAACCATAAGTCAAGCCACAAAAGCATTTCGACCAAAGTTGATGGAAAAGCTTACTGACAGTTTGCCAGAGCATTCATGTTATATGAGTTTCTTCACACCACAGAATATTAGGCAAGGGGATCTTATCATTTTTCCAGCATTCTTAAATCATTTTGTAAAACCTAACACTTCAGAAAAACGCCGCATCACAATTACCTTTAATATTGAGATGATGTAGAATAAATAATAGGTGAAGTTCGGCTGGCAACCACCTATTGATCAATGGATTCCTGAGAGTTATGCAGGAAATACTGAGCGCATGCAGCAGCCATATGATTATGCCCCACCCATTAGCGATTATGTAGGTACCACAAGTTATGCACCCGGTGAAGGTGAAGAAATGAAAATGAATATCACTGGATTTGGACATATGACCGCAAAGCAAGCGAAAGAGAAAATTCTGGATATCTTAAAAGACATAACAATTGCCGCAGAGAGCGATAACATATCTAGCATCGAACAATTGGAGCACAAGCTTTTCTCTTCACCTGAACTTAATAATCTTGTCAAAGAATACGTTAAAAATATTAAATTGTTGAGAGCAAAAGCTTCAAATTGATTTACCGCTTAAGCGGTATATAATATTGGATATGACGGGGAAAGCAAAGCAAAAAATTACCGCAGACTACGTCCTCGATGTCTATGCGGAAAGTAAAAAGAAAAAGGGTAAAGAGGCCACAATTCTTTTGAATGCGGCAAAAGAATTAAGCAAACACCTCAACGAGTGGCTTGTTGTGCCTGAGGAAATTGCCAAATTAAAAAAGAAATCTTGATATAAAGCAAAAAGCATTTATATTAAGAACAATGGTAATTGACAAAATTCACTTTGATTGGAACACAGTTAAGAATCTTATTTCCGATATTCATGAAAAGACTTCTTCTTACGATACAGGTAATATCGGCATCATTGGCATAAGTCGAGGCGGTCTGGTGCCTGCAGTTCTTCTATCACACTACAAGGAAAACTCACATTTCTTCACCGTTGGAGTGAAAAGCTATTCCGGTCAAAATCGAGGCAAGGAATCCATCTATCAAGTGCCCTCAATAGAAGTACTCACAGATTTAAACACAATTTATCTTGTGGATGATATATGTGATACTGGCATGACGTTTAAACAGTTAATTAATAAAACTTTTAATGGCTTAAAGGTACATACCATCTCTTTAACCTACAGATCGAACAGTTTATATCAACCCGATTTCTATGGCAAAGAAATTGTTGACGACTCCTGGGTTGTTTTTCCATGGGAAAAAGAATAAATATATATGAGCAATTCGTCAAAAACAAGCTCACTTTTTAATAGCTAAACTAGCTATCTTTTCTTCTCTTTTATGAAAACAACCAAAAAAATACATAAGCTAATCGGATTGATCGTGGCGCTAGCGGCATCTACTGCATCCCTATGTTGCAACGATCATATCCTTAAAAAGGAAAAAAACATCAAAGATCTAAAAGCTGATCTCACAACCACACGTCCCATGGAGGAGAGAAAAATAGCTAAAAATATTGCCATTAAAAATGATGGCATCAATTACAATGAGACGTTTATACCTAAAACCAATAGCAGTGGGTTTCGTGTTCTAACGGTTAGACTCACTGTATATTGGGCCAAGGGTGGAGACACAGATGCAGATAGCAGAAGACTACGCAGCTCTACTGGGTACACTCTCAAACAAGGGGATTCTATTGCTGTAGACCCAAGAATTATACCTTATCAGAAAGAGGTTATCATACCTAATGTTGGTCTTGTAAGAGCTGTGGACACCGGCACTGCAGTACGTGAAAAGAAAGCTTCAAACGGCAAATTGCCTGTTATTGATGTTTTCTTCACACACAAAAAAGATGCCATAGCATTTGCTAATGCATATCCGAAGATAGTTAAAGTAGCTGTTTTAAACTAAATACTAAATGAGGTTCAATAGCCTTGTTGAGAGTATTCTTGAAGCTGTAACTTTGCCGCCACCACCACCTGCTTATGTGCAACAGGTAGATATTTCTGAGCGGGATAAAGATATATTGGCCACACTCCTTGTAAAAGAGGCAGGAGGTGAGGCAGATTATATTGCAGGCATGGCTGCAGTCATGAATGTAATTGCAAACAGAGCAAAGAACAATCCAAGAATGTTTGTCAAGGAAGCCATTCGAAAATATCAATTCAGCGCTTTCAATGGCATTAAAACCCCTCAACAAATGGAACAATTAATAGCTGCAACCAAGCAACACAAAGCTTACAAGGCAGCGAAATCCATGGTTCAAAGCGCTGTTCAAGGCAAGCTTGCTGATATTACAGGCAAAGCGACTCATTATTATGCAGCATCAGGACCAGGTAAAATAAACCCACCAAAATGGGCCACACCAACTAAGACTACAAACAAAATTGGTCACCACCAGTATTATACTGGTATTAAATAGTTTTCTTTTTTTTCTTCTTTTTGGATAGCTTGAGCAAAACCATCTCTTGTCGACCCGGCGCTATGCCTGGTAATCCTGCACCCTTGAAACCAGCTGGTAGTGAACCCTGAGGAGACATGTCCTTGCCTATGAAAGTATTGGGACCTTTTGCTCTAGGAAAAATATTGAAATCTTCTAAAAGTTTCGACACCAAGCTATCGAAATTAGAATTCATAACGCTTTTTAACTAATTCTTTATCATGCTCTTCAGAATAATATGCAAAAGCTTTGCTATTTTTATATGATTCCATCTGCAGGTTAGCCCTCTCACGCATGGGTCTCAAGATGGCAATCATCTGATCAAACTCTGGCGTTTTTTCAATATTAGATTTTTCAAGCATATCAATAATAATATTGAGTTGCTTATGGTAGGGATAGTTTCCCAGAATGTCTGCAGAGGCATAGAAGCGAATATCCTTCTCACTAATATAAGGAGTTTCATCTGTACTAACGACTTTGCCTGTTTCATAATCTCCAAAGTAATATTCGTTTGCACCCAATTCAACGGTTTTGGTGCAAAATTTCTCTTTGTCAATAGTAGTCAAATCAAGATTGGGATCAATCTTGCCAATCAATGTGCCGTTTTTCTTATTAAAGAGAAGTACGTATTTGGTCTTGGTGCTCATGTGTTATTTATATTAGCGTAATCCCCATGCCATGACTAGACTATATTTAGGTTTCTCATCTTGTCCAATTTCTGTTACTTCATGCATAATATCTATGGGCATTACAGCAAGTGCTCCTGGTTTTTCTTCGATAAGCCATTCTGTACCATCTTCTTCAAAAACCTTTAAATGTGGCTTGTCGCAAGTCAGAAAGATCAAATGAAACTTCCAGTATGATCCTGCTGAATCTCTATGCTTTGGTAGATAGGCACCGGGTAGATATTTGTTTATTGTGAAGCTGCTCGGCAGAAGCGTCATTTCTTTCTTAGGTATTGTCTTGAAAATGGCTTCCTTGAGCCGTTCACTCATCTTGAAATCAAATAAACTGTGCATATTACTCTCCCCATGTATATTCTTAAATTCATACTCTTCACCTGATTTGCGTGACACAAAGCTGCTATCTTCCTTGTAGATAAGATCTAAGATCTCGTCTACATTTGTGATATAATTTTCTCTTAATGTCACTGGGCACATATGTGTAGTTTATCCTGATACATATTCCCACGAGGTACGAGCTGTATTCACACGGTAGAGTAGGTTATTATTTCTTGTTGGGTTGGCCAGCCCCTCAGGTGTTACTAAGACGGTGACAGTTCGACTGATCTGACGATAGCTTGTGTATACTGCAGGTTGATAATTTTGCACTGTGGAAGCTATGTGTGCTTGAAGACCTGCAGGAAAATTTCCTGGTGGTGCAAGTTCATTGAGTAATGCAGCAACTGACCCGGAGCCAGACCCTGTTGTATTTAATCCACGCACATCAAGCGAGAAGTAGAAGTCTTGATATTGGAGAATAGATGCAATGGGAATATCTTGTGGCTCCCCGGCTGTTGTCAATCTGCCTTTTACTGTGGCACCAGCCATGGGTGCTAGCTTTGCATTTGTAATGCCAGCATTCTTGACCTGCAACACACCACCAACCTTTTCAATGGTAACATCGTCAACAGGCACAACTTGATCAAGGGTTATATCTTGAGGTGTACCAGCAATGGAGAGTACTCCCTTAACAGTATTTGGCGGCATGACTGCAAGTTTAGCATTTGTAACCCCAGCCGGTGTAATTTGCAGCGAGCCTGTGGCAGTAAAACTTAATTCTGCTTGTGGGGCAATCACCTGTACAGTCTGACTACTATTGATTCTCTCCAGACCTCTTCCTATGGCTGTGGATGTTAGGTATGTGCAATCCAGCGACTCACGCTTGACTGCAAGCGATATGCCTGTTTTTTCAATTGTTACATTATCACCCTGAATATTAATTCCAATGGGGCGATAATTCTGTACTAAAGAATAATCTGCAGCTGTAAGAGCATACAAGATGTTGGAAGTATTGTCAAAAACTATATCATTTACTGCTGGCGCATTGGTGGCTGGTACATTGGACGCAATTGCACCAAACCCTATGAACCCCAGGAATTTCGTCCCAATCGGAATACCACCATAAGTTGTGCCATCACCAATATAGAGTCTTTTGGAATCTACTGCAAAACCTGGTTCACTCTGCAACAACAGAACCCCAGATCTCTCTGTTTCGGTACCTCTTCTAATTATGATTCGCGTAATAGGTTCTGGTGTGGGCATATTGTTATATATTTATTGAATTTGATTTATTTAGATGTGTATTTATAATAGCAATAATATATGAAAGGTTTTAACGTATCTTGTATTGTTACAGGTGAAGAGAAGTACATAGGTGGGGCTAGTCTGCAGAATAGGTTGAAGAAATTTGGCACACAAGAGATATTTGAAAAATACTATGTTTCGCGGCCTGCAGCCAAATTGCTTAAGACAGGATTATCTGTTGATGAAGTTCGGCAGAAATTAGGCAGTAAGCTCACAAAAAGTGTTGATTATGAAGTTCTCTTCAAGCTAAAATTACTTAAAAAGAAGAAGGCCCGCGGTAAGATTCTTTCCAAGGAAGAGCGTATTAAAGCAGAAGCAGAGAGTCAAGCCAATCAACATCGCTACGAATCACATGTTGAATTGATCAAATCAGATAAAAAAGCATATGTTGAGTGGGCCACAGGTGGTCCAAACAAGTGCCAAGTGCCTTATGGCGGAACATGCATTCGACCTGACATATACTATAACAACGAATACAATAAAGCAGGCAGATGCAGCACTTGCCCCTATAGCGAGCATTGTCTTTGCACAAGCAAAGAGGTGGTATGAAGACACGCAAGTTAAAATGCATTATTACAGGACGGGTATTAACAGCAACTGCTGATTACTATAGCAAAAAACTGGAAAAAGCTGGCTCCGAAGAAGAGCTGCACAGAACATATATTTGCAAAGAGGCCAAAGATCTGCTTGTTAAGGGGTTTAACATTGAACAAATACAGAAAGAATTGGGTACTGAAGGTACTTTGGCTGTTGTACCAACGGATGTCATTGACAAAATTACACTGAATGAGTATGGATTGAAGAGAAACACAATGTTTACTGAATTAACATCTTTCACACATCAAGAAACGGATCCAGAGGTACGCGCTTTCATAAATAACCTGTGATACCAGTACAGAAGAATTACACAGTAACTAGCACTAATAACTCTCTCCGATGCATTGATGCCAATACCGGGACTCAATACAATGAGTATCGCTTCACCGGTATGCTTGTTTCTGGCCCTATTGTCACAGGGGATCGTGCAACAATCGTGGTTCGTCGCGGTAACACTAATTTCGGTATAGTACTCAAGCTGCCCTCTTTCGTTCTCACATCAACTTTCCGTGGTTAAACTACTTGCATTACATGATTTACATCTTATCATGTGTGCATGGAAACGTTAATTGATCACCAGCTTGTCGAACAAGCACCTACAAAGGGCTACAATCTTCTTGGTGAAGATTTTGAAAGCGGTTATTTTGCAGGTTACATAATTAAAAATCATTATGACGAGCAACGTTTTTCCATAAACAAAAAATATAACCCTGAGAGAATTTGTTTTAAAACCAACAACAGCACATATAACTTGTATGGGGTCTTGAAACAATCAGAAATTACCGATTTGTTTATCAATCACTTGACAGTGACACCTCCAGAGAATATTGGCGAGTACTGTTCTGCTCTCACCCTCAACGGCATGTCTTGCTATACTTGCTTCCTGCATTTCAGCCCTGGTGTGTATCCTATTGATTCAAACTATATGAAAAGAATTTTCCCAAGCTTAGAAATATAGGATTTTAATACGAAAAAAAATATTCCAACCTTTCAACGGATTGGTCATATTTATCTTTTTGCTCTCGTAAATCATGTCTATTCTTCTTAAAAAGAAATATATTTCTTAAAAAGAATAAACTAGGATTTATTATTCATAAATATAAAATAATTTTCACAAATTAAGCTTAATGAGCACGCAAATTTTAGTTAAAAAAAGAGGGGGTGATTTAGAGAAATTTAATATAGATAAGATTCATAAAGTCATCTCTTGGGCAATTGAAGGCTTTGACGGGGTAAGTTTATCTGATATTGAGATAAACGCTAAATTAAACATGGTTGAAAATATTACAACCAGAGAAATTCATCAGAGTATTATTGAGGCAGCAGCAAATTTAATTTCAATTGAGAATCCAAACTATCAACATGTTGCAGGTCGCTTGTTAAACTATCAATTGCGCAAGGATGTGTGGGGTGGTAAACATCCTCCGCGCCTAATTGACATGGTTAAGAATGGAATTCAAAAAAAGATTTATGACCCTACCCTCTTAGAGCAATACTCTGATGATGAACTCAATAAGCTTGGTGAATTTATTGACCATGAGAGAGATTTTCTATTTACATACGCAGGCATAAAGCAGCTTTGCGACAAATATCTAATTAAAAACCGTATTAGCGGCATCATTTATGAGACGCCACAGTTTGCTTATATTTTGATTGCCGCATATGCCTTTGCCAACTATGCCAAGGACATCAGATTGAATTATGTTAGACGCTTTTATGATGCCATTTCAAAGCATAAGATCAATCTGCCTACACCCATCATGGCTGGGGTGCGCACACTGTCTCGTGGTTATGCCAGCTGCTGTTTGATTGGTGTTGATGATACCAAAGAGTCTATCACTGCTTCAGGTACTGCTGTGTCACTTGCTACTGCTAGTCGTTGCGGCATTGGGATTGATGTGTCCAGAATACGTGCAATTGGTGCTGCAGTAAACGGCGGGTCAGTTGTACACACAGGTGTTATTCCGTTCCTAAAAATATATGAAGCGTCAGTAAAAGCATGGCAGCAAAATTCAATTCGCGGCGGATCGGCCACAGTCAATGTTCAGTGGTGGCATTATGAGATAGAGGATATTGTTGTTCTTAAGAACAACGCAGGGACCGATGATAATAGAGTGAGAAAACTTGATTATACTGTGGGTATGTCGAAACTATTCTATGACAGAGTACTAAAAAACGAGAACATTACATTATTCTCACCTCATGAAGTCCCGCAGCTGTGGGAAGCTTGGGGCTCTTCAAGATTTGACAAAATGTATGAAGAGTGCGAAGTTGACAGGAAGATTAAATTTAAGAAGAAAGTTTCTGCTAGAAAGTTATTCTCCCTCATTGTAAAAGAGCGCGTGGAGACAGGTCGAATCTATATTCTCAATGTGGATAGTGCCAATGAACACGGTGCTTGGCTTGATCAGGTTACAATGTCAAATCTTTGCACAGAAATCATACACCCTTACATACCACTGAAAGATTTCCACGACCCAGAAGCTGAGATTGGCATGTGCATTCTTTCTGCTGTTAATATGCTTGAGGTGAAGAATTGGACCGATCTTGAAAAAGTATGCGACCTCATCGTTAGATTTTTGGATGAAATTGTAGACATTCAAGACTACTTCAACAAAGCAGCAGAAAATTTTGCTAAAAAACGCAGAAGCTTGGGTATCGGCATCACCAACCTCGCTGCATTCCTGGCCAAGCACGAATTGAGTTATTCTTCTCCAAAGACACTGCCTGTTGTTGATGAATGGATGGAGCACTTTCAATACTATCTCCTCAAATCAAGTGTTCAGCTGGCCAAAGAAAAAGGAAAGTGTGAAAAATTTAACAGAACAAAATATTCCAAAGGGATACTTCCAATTGACACATACAAAAAGAAAGTCAATGAGCTTGTGAAACGTAAATTATCACTAGATTGGGAAGCACTACGCGAAGAAATCAAGAAGCACGGCATGAGACACAGCACAATGTCTGCAATCATGCCTTGCGAATCAAGCTCCGTGATACAAAACTCTACAAATGGTGTTGAGCCAATCAGATCTCTCATAACCTACAAGATGTCCAAAATGGGTAAGCTGCCAGTTCTTGTGCCTGGCATTGGCAAGTATCATGAAAATTATGAACTCGCTTTTAATCTTGCTGATAATACAGGGTTAATTAATATCAATGCTGTGTTACAGAAGTATATCGACATGGCAATTTCAACGAACATATATTACAATTACAATCATTACCCCAACCATGTTCTACCTGATGCCAAGGTGATGAAAGAACTCATGTATGCCTACAGCACAGGGTTAATTAGTTTGTATTACAATAATACTGATGATGGTGATAAGGAACAGTCTATGAAAGAAGATTCATGTAGTGGTGGAGCCTGCAAACTGTAACGTTATAATAAATAATACGCATGAAGTCTGTTTTAAATATAAAGAATATTGATCATACCAAACAACCATTGTTCTTTGGTGAAGATCTAAATTTGCAGCGATATGACAAGTTTAAGTACCCTGTATTTTTCGAGTTATTCAAAAAACAGGAAGAGTTCTTCTGGTGGCCTCATGAAATATCTCTGCAAAAAGATAGGCACGATTACCGCGAGCTAAAGGGTGAAGAACGGTTTGTATTTGATAACAATTTAAAATTTCAAACTCTAGGGGATAGCATGTTGTCCCGCTCAATTCATTCTCTCAAGGACTATGTCTCCAATCCAGAGCTGGAAATATGCATGAACACATGGCAGCGATTTGAAGGCATTCATAGCTACAGCTATTCTTATCTTCTTAACAATGTGCATCCACATGCTTCAGCATTTTTTGATAGCATCATGGAAGATGAAGAAATTGTTGGCAGGGCCAATCTCATTCGCAATAACTTCGATAAAATCTTAGGTGATGATTCCAAGAAAGATATCAAAGAAAAGATCTTAGATTGTGTTTTAGCTGTCAATGTCATGGAGGGCCTAGTATTCTATGTCAGCTTTGCATGTTCCTTTTATTTTGGATACCGTGGAAAAATGGAAGGCAATGCAAAAATTATTAAATTTATTCAGCGTGATGAATCTCAACATTATGCAATTACTCAGAATCTTTTAAAGATCATGCGCGATGAGGACTGTGAGGGCTTCACACAAGTGGTAAAAAAGAATGAAGATAAGATATATGCTTATTATGAGCAAGCTGCCAAGAATGAGATCGAGTGGGCACAGTATCTCTTTAGCAAAGGTTCTCTGCTGGGATTAAATGCTGAGGTACTTGGTGGTTACACCAAGTGGCTGTGTGATAATCGGTTGCGCTCTTTGGGTTATAAAAAGATCTTCAATCAAAAAGGTAACCCCATATCTGGTTGGCTAGATAGTTACTTGGATAGTAGCAAGGTACAAGTTGCGCCACAAGAAGCTGAAATAGGTGCATACAAGATAGCCGCCAGAGACACGACAATCTCAGAAGAATCATTTGCTGACATCAAATTGTAATAAATATACTATTACAATGATACCTGTACTCGACACAAAGAGGTTGGCAGCCAACCATTTATACCCTACTTTATTTGGATTTTCAACCAAAAATAAAGTACCAGCTCAACTTTTAAACTACGTTTATGGTGTTGTGATGGTTGTGGCCATGGCTTTTGCATATCATGCTCTTGGATTAATTCTTTCGGACTGGAATAAGCTCTTTGTTTTTCTGGCCAGCTTATCTGTTGTTGGTCTTCCATATTGTATTAAGATAGTATTGTTCGGTAATGAAAAGTTTGAAGCAAAACATGCTTACCTTTGTTTAGCTATCAGTATTCTCCCAGCTATCTTTGACTTTGTTGGTTTTTATAGCGAGACAAGCATCAAGCAAACATTGACACAAACAAAATTTCAAATTGTAGAGAAGATTAGTTACTTCAACACTGAAGCTAGAGAAAAGCTTGAGACAGAGAAGATAGATATTATTAAAAAGCGTGACAATGAAGTATCCAAGCTAAAAGCTGACACCGCGCAAAGAACCTCCAATCTTGAAAATGCATTAACTGATGCCAAGCAAGTTTATATTGATGAGACTGAGGGGGTGCGCAGTCAGAGTACCTCAGGCAAACCTGGTTCTGGTCCGCGGGCTAAAGAATATCAAGCTGAGATCCGCAAGACCCAAGCAAAGAATGACTTGGAGGTTAGAAAAATCAATCAAGAGCAACAGATTGAAGAGGAAAGAATAAAGAATCAATATCAACAAACAATTGATCAATGTGATGCCGGGTTAAAGGAGATTGATACCCTTGTTTCAAGTGATGCAAAGGCAAAAGGCCTGTTATTTCAAGTAAACAACGCGCAAAACTTCTCTGAATTGTCAAAGATTGTAATCATTGTGAACAATAGCATTTCGACCATCAGCTCAAAGATGAGTCTGGAGCCAAAGTTTGTGTCTTACACAACAGATGATGTTATACAGCTTTCTTTTAGCGCTCTATTGAGAGGTGAAATTACTGCGCTCATTTGCTGTCTCCTGGCATTCTTACTTGAGATGGTGGATATTATTATTGTCTACATGATTAGAGGTACAAAGAAGCAAGACGATGATGAAGATAATAAAAAAGACAAAGAAAAAGAAAAGATTTTCTTCAAAAAATACGATGCAAATATTATGCCTGAGAAGAATCAGGAGATGATAGACAGCTTCTTTTATCCATATAAAAATTACACAAAAAATTAACCCCTTGCGAACTAAGTAAGTATGAAGGTGTATTCAAATAGGGGCGGGAGGTGGGCTCGAAAGTGTTTTCGAGACTATTTGAATAAATACTTCTATGGTCAGTGCCGAAGTGCCATCGCTCTCTAGTACCAATCTCTACAGGTATTTTACAGCAATGAGAGAAGAGATCTTAAAACACAAGTGGTATGAAAGTGAAAGAGCTGGCAAGGATGTGGGGTTTGAATACGCGCTAGTTAGCTGGACAATGAAATTTCGCAATGCCTGGCAAGCTAAAACTAAGGCCCCTTCTTAGCATTATTTTGTGATGTTGCCACGTTACGCTCCACCCCGTTAGTGCCAGCAGCAGCATCTCTTACATCAGAATTGCTTGCAACAAGCGTTAAGGGTAGATTGCGGAAATGATGACTGTGTGGATATGTAAACAAGCAATTGGGTGAAGGTCTGCCATTTCCACTTGGCGTACGCGCATATACACGAAGCCAATTGCCACAGGAATCACTCACATAGTCGCCCGGGCATGCGGTCACATATCCAATCACTGGGTATTCAGAAAGCGAAAATACCTCATCATTAGTTTGACCATATATCTTGGTGTCTTCAGTTTCCTGAATCTCAACTGGAGCAGTAATATGATTAATGGTGAGCTCACCTTCTATGTGCGCCCCACCACCAACAATTAGATTTCTACTGATACCTAGACTGCTATCCACCAGCACTTGCTTCATTTGTCTCTGCTTAAATACCATTATATCTGCTGTTACAGTTAAACGCTTACCCCCATCTATATTGGTTTCACTGCTGCTGGCTAAATTCATTTGCTCACCGCTCATATTAACAACTGTTCCACCAATTTGCACAGGTCCAAAGGACTTCATGCTTATGCCACCAGCTCCAACCTGCACAGTGTATCTATTACACACATTCAATGTATAATTACCACCAGGTAGATCATCCACGTGAACATATTCAATAAGAGGACTTGCTTCTTGATTCTCAAACACCCCGCGTGTGCCAATGGATACAGCTGAATTATAAATTTTTCCTTGACTATCAACACGAATACTACCAAAATCATTCATTATTGTTCCAATAGTCTCAATCTTGTGCTTGGTAATGTCCACAATTTCATGTCCACCAAGGCCCAGGTCGGCTTCTGCTTTGGCTATGCTAGATATTTTTGAATTGAGTAACGCTTGTAATTGCTGCTTTGCAGGATCAGGTGCCCATTCACCGCCCATGCTACTGATACTCTTGCCTGTACCACCGCAACTTGGACATTTTCCTGTGGGTGGAAAAGCCAGATCCTGAGGTTTACCAGGTTGCTGCAACCCAATTGCATCCACAGTATCGTACAAGCGTACCCCGTCTCTGGCCTGGTAGCCACCACCGCCGGCAGTAATACTTGGAATGCCAACAGCTGCAAATGGGTTATTTTCAAGTGTACTATACTTTCTATCCTGTTGACACACCGGGCATTTGCCGTAGCTGCCTGATTGCTTTTGGTCTATACTATTAAATAACTCTTTATTCTTTACTCGCTGTGTTTCAAATCGCTGCTTAACATCAGCTACCCCTTGCATGATATCTTTCCATTTTTGTACAGCACCAGAATCAAGACTACCAATTTTGCGATACACATCTCCACGAATTGTTACATCCTTGTCACCATCCACATAGAAGTTATCTGATCCTCTTACTGTTTCAAACTTATCTCCTTGTATCAAATGCTGTTCATTTGCTGTGGCTAAGTATATTGTTGTTGGGTTGGTAAAAATAATGGAACTGCCACTGTAGTGACTAAGTTTCAAAGCCTCTTTGTTATCTGTGTTTGTAAATTCTAACGTTCCACCCTTCTGATTAATGAGATATTTGTTGCGATATATCTCCACATTATGGTCTGTGTCGTTACCAGGTTTTTTATTTTCATAAGAATCTGGATAATCTGTAAATTCATATACTCCTTGCCATTCTTCTGCACCATGACTAGCAGCAAAATAAATTGGATACATGGGGTTACCATCTGTAAAGAACACCCATAGATGTGAACCCACTGGTGGTATTGAGAAGGACCCTTTGGCTTTGTTACTATATGAAGCTGGTCGGTAGCTCTGACCATAAACATTGGCTTTGTTTGTACCTGAAGCACCTGATGATACAAATGCATCTTTTAGTGCAAAATCACTTTTTTCAAGAATGTTAGCTGGTTTTTCACCTGTACCGTCTGGGTTCTGGCTATATTTTGTTGGTTGAAAATTATCCTTAGGTACAGAAGAATCATAATCATTGCTATCACTAATTGTTGATTTACGATTGGAACTGTTGTACCTGCCTGAAGAGACTTCACCTGCTAAAGGAGAAGCACAGTCTGCCCATGGTAAAACATCCTTTAATTCATCCACAACATCATCTATTGGACTATCCACATTTTTACCTAAGAATTTAAATTTCTTATCCTTAAATGTAGCATTCCAGTTCTTATACACACTTGGTGACAAATGTGGTATGAAAATCTTTACACGCCCTTTCTTTAGCGGGTCATTATTCGCTACAACTATGCCAAGATAATTTCCGTAGAGTTTGTTTTGATCTGTCATGCTATACCATATAGTGGGGAAGAATTTTTAGCATATTTATACTTGCTTGTTGGAGGATAAACTCGCACTGTTACTTCTGATCTTATTCTGTCCGCTGCAGCAAGTGCAGCTTCTTTCTTTTCATAATACACATCAATAATTGGTCGACGTCCGCCGCTTGCTGTCCTAGCTTTCACTGCACCACCAGTGTCTGTTGCAAATCTAGTTCCAACACCAGGTATGTCGATTCGACTCAAGTAAGGTATAATATTTGGATCAACAGCAACACTCACCCCCTCTGCTAATTGCCGCCCTGTTGAACTGCGTTTTGCGGCAGAATCAGCATCAGTACCAGATCCTTGTGACCAATATACAGTCAACCGCACAGCAAGATCAAAGCCATTTTTGTTATCACCACTAAATTTTGGTGAACTAAGTTGCTGCAGAGGAGCCTGACCTGTTTGACCAAATACAGGGTTATTTGCCTCACTTGAAGCCATTTGCGTAGATATTTTTGAAACGTTCTGTGTCGAATTATTCACTGCACCACCAACAGCTTGATTGAATTTATCTGGATATTTCAAATCTCTGATACCTTTTGGCGAAAGACTGGAAGCTTTATCTATGCCACTTTGCACAGCTTGACTAATATTTCCAAATTGACTGCCTTGTGACTCATTCTGAAATACTCCAAGCATCTGTTGTGCAGATTGGATAGAAAAACTATCTGCTGCTTTCTGCAATTGCGATGTTAAGCTCTGAAAACCGCCACCTGCTATAAGATTATTGACACCGGGAAAAGATTTACCAGCCAGTGCTTCTAACTGTGATGTGGCTTGATCTGTGATTGATGGCAATACATTATTCAGTCCCTTGGTTAATTGATTCTTAAAACCTGTTGGGTTCAGCAAACCACGCACCCCATCTGGTGCTGTATTGATAAAATTGCCTGGCAATAGACCTGCCGCTTGATCGCTAAATTGATCAAACCCTGGGATGGATACTAAACTCTGCAGATCTTGCTGTGTTATACCGTCAAGCTTATCCTGTAAAGTTTGTACTGAGTTAACTATGTCTGGTGCGCTATAATACACATTATTATTTAAGAAATACTCTTGATTTGAAAGATATTTATTATATCATTACTTGATGAAGGTTTCACATGAATCTCCTATTTCTATTCTTGCTGCATCCAAGAAATATAATGATTTTGATTATGCATTAGTACATCTATTTGAACAATATCCTGAATACCATAATTACTTTAAAGCGGCACGATTGGCATATGATAGAGAAGTACTCTTGGACAACTCTATATTTGAATTGGGCAAGTCCTTTGACTCAGCCAAGTTCTTAGAAGCTGCCATTGATCTTAAGCCAAATATGTTCATTGTACCGGATGTGTTGGAAGATAGTTCAGCCACAATAGACAGCTTCAAGACATGGCAGGATGGCAAGATAGATGCTGTAAAAGATGTTTGTCTCACAAAATCAATAGGGGCTGTGCAAGGAAAGAATTGGCACGAGCTTAAAGAGTGCTACAAATTCATGGCAGATAATGCAGACATGATTGCCATAAGTTTTGATTTTAGCTATTACCAGATTATTGGTGAAGGCAAGACACATCTTGAAAAATGGTGCACCGGCAGACAGCGTTTTATTAACGATCTTATAAATACAGGTGCATGGAATTGGAACAAACCGCATCATCTGCTTGGGTGTTCGCTAGCAAAGGAATTTAGACATTATGTGGATAGAAATATTTGGAATATTGTTAGTTGTGATACTAGCAACCCCGTTGTTGCTGCTATTCATGGATTGAAATATGACGCAGATTATGGCTTGCAGAACAAGCCAAGCACCAAATTAGCAGATCTGATAGAGCATGTATTCACTGATGATCAGCTTGCCCTTTTAGAATATAATACTACCATGTTTAAGAGGATTATACGTAGATGAGACCTTGGATTTGTTGCTTCAGTCAGACTGGGAGCGAGATATACAATATCTCCAATGCACTTGCAAGATATCCTGATGCTATTATTACAAATAAACAAGACATAAGTCAAGTAAATTCCGATTTAATTAATCTAATAAAATTTAGAGAGCAAAAGCTCAATACTACTATCTTCTATCAACTACCACAAAAACCAGAATTAAGTGATTATACGGCTATCTTGGATAAGTTTGTTGACCCACTCATCACATTGCACGGTTACTTAAGAATTATTCCAAAAGAGATTTGCGACAAATATGAAATCTTCAACCTACACCCTGGGTTAATCACCAAGTATCCCAGCTTAAAAGGGTTCAACCCACAAGAACGTGCCTTTACAAGCGGCCATAAGGATGCAGGGTGTGTTATACATAAAGTAACACCTGGTGTTGATGAAGGTGAAATTATTGCTTCAGGTGAAATTAGTATTGAGGATCTTACCCTAGCAGAAGTATACACCGAGCTTCATGATTGTGCATTTAATGTGTGGAAAAACTTCCTAACAGAGTATAATATAATTCAAAGTGAATCCTGAAGACCTTATTAAGCTGGTTGAAACCACGTATCCCGAAACGTGCAGAGAATTTAAAAAAATTCAAAGTGAACAATACAATACTTTCTGTAAAAAACAAAATGATTACGGGCCGCACAATATTAGCCTAGGATCTGACTTACATAGAGAAGAAGATATTGTTGCATCTATTTCTGCTATCGTGGTGCGACTCAATGATAAGATTCAGAGATTAATTAACATGGTATTAAGAAAGAAGACGTTTGAAACAGCCAATGAGCCTATTTTTGATGCTTTTAGCGATACTGCAGTGTACTGTATTATCGCTGAGATAGTCAAGAGAAAGAAATGGTGTAAATGAAGCAACCCCGTACAAAACATACCTGGGTAGATGATGACAATCATCCACTCAAGGGGTATCCTATTGATGAGCTAGATTTTATTGAAGAGACATGGCTAGAGGTCGTCAAGAGAAAAATTAGTGAGATTTTTAAGAAATAGCTTTACTTCTTTAATTTGTCTAGTATAATTGTGTTATGATTTTTACTTTTACAGGTCCTCAGTGTTCGGGTAAGACTACTCTCTTAAAGAAGTGTAAGGAGTATTATGGTTCTAAGCTATGCTATATTGATGAAGTAACTAGGCTAATTAAACGTTGGCATAATTGTGATATAAATGAAGAAGGTGCTAATGATGTAACGCAGACATTAATTTTAAATAAAGAGTTTGAGAATTTATTTTACAATTATAAAGGATTTAATTTTCAAGGCATATTGCACGATCGCTGCTTGATGGATGGAATGGTTTATACAAGTTATTTTGCCGGTAGTAGACTAAATGATTTTCCTGTATCTAATAGTTTAGGTTTGTTATACTATACAAATTATATTAAAAAGTATGATCATATCTTTTATCCGAGTCCTCATGATGTTCCGCTAGTTGATGATGGTGAGAGAAGTATTAATAAAGAATTTAGAGATGCAATTATTGATAAGTATGAGAATTTTTGGTTGTCAGATGAAAGGCTAAAAGGAAAGGTAACTATTTTAAAAGGAACAGTGGAAGAACGCATGGAAGCAATTAAAATAAAACTTAATGAATACGGAATTAGATAATAGTAATATATCAAAGCATCTTGGTAAAATAACCGGGTATAAGTGTACCTATGACCCCTCACTCTTAGTTCGTGAGCCTAGAGCTAATAACAGGAAGCATCTAGGTATTAGTGATGAGAATCCTCCTTTTTGTGGTTATGATGTTTGGAATGCTTACGAGGTATCATGCCTAACAAATGAGGGGATGCCAATTGCGGCTATAGCCAAAGTTGTCTACCCAGCTACAAACAAATATATTGTTGAGTCCAAGTCCATCAAGCTCTACATGAATTCGTTCAATATGGAGAAATATCAAGGCAATATTATTAATATATTACAACAGCTTGAGGCCGTGATGGAGAATGATCTTTCTAAATTGCTTGAAACAGATGTTAAGGTATGTGTCAGGCTTACAAAAGCAATTGACGATGCCATGCATTACCCGCCCCTATTTCCTACCGCGCTATATCCCACGCTTGAAAATAATATTGATGTAACGACTATTAAGTCCCGCGGCTACAAAGAAGATCCTAAGCTGCTTGGCTGGTTGGAAGGTGACTCGAATAAAGTACAGCGCTTTCATTCAGCGCTATTAAAGAGTAATTGCAGGGTCACATCTCAACCGGATTGGGGGGATGTTTATATTCATTACAAAGGACCTTACGAACTCAATCAAACCTCTTTATTACAATACATTGTTTCGTTCAGAGATGAATGCCACTTTCATGAAGAGATTTGTGAGACTATCTATAAACGGTTATATGACTTAGTCAAGCCGGAGGAATTGATGGTAGCCTGTCTGTATGTGAGACGTGGTGGGATTGATATCAATCCTATCAGAGCCAATAGCCCGGAACTCTTGAAGCAAAATGGTGCAATGTGGGATAAGTGGAAGTATTTTACTAAGACCGTTAGACAGTAATTAAGAAAGCTTTAACAAATAACAGGTTTGATTCAACAAACCGAGCATCTCATCGCGTATATTAAGCAAGTCAGAATCAATCTCTGGATTAAGCTTATGGTTGATATCTGAGAGAAATGCTTTATAGGTATCGAGAGCAGTACAAACCTCAAGCTCTTTGATGTCAAAAAGCTTGATATCAATATTGCCATTGGAAAAACATGCTTCTTTTCTTCCAAGAGCTGTTTCTACAAAAGTATCAATAAGACCATCCAACCCTTCATATGCTTTGCCAAGAGCCTTGTGAGCAGCATAGCTCTTTGTTTGCCAATGAAAAATTCTTAATTGATTCTGCATTTGCAGCATATCTCTGACCACATCGTGCATACTGTTATTTATATGTACTATATCAAGTTATTCGTGGATCCGTTATTGCTTTTAATTAAATAACATGTGAATCTATACAATGTGCTCTTAAACAATAAGATTCCCTTTGTTTTGCACGAAAGCGGTGATTTAGAGAATGTTATATACTGCAAGTCATTCTCTGATTACCTGTTTAATGTGGGCACGTTTACCACTAGAACTAAAGAAGTTATACTTGAATATGTTGTAGATAATACTGAAAAATATGTAGTAGCTGATGTAACCTTTGACAATGGTGAGTGTTATAGGGATGTAAGATTCAAAGTTGTTGTTAATGAAAATACTGAAACACCATACTCCACCATTAATTTAAATCTTCTTAATAACAAGACACAGGTGGCTGTGTCGCAAAAATCACAGCAAATAATTGAAGATGTTGAAGAGGTAGTTGAAGAGCCTGCCCCTGTGCACATATCAGCTCCCATTATTGAAGCACCTGATTACACAGAAACTATTAACGAGACTCTAAAACTTCAAAAGAAACTCAATGTAGAAAAAGAGGAGATCAAGAAACAGAAAATTCTACTTGAAAAACAAGACACCATTAAACGCAAGCTTTCTGAATATAAGCAAGAACTACTTGAGGATTATTTTAATGCAACCAAGAGACAAACCGAACTATTAGAAAATAATATTCAAGAAAATATTACTACAGCTGAGTATGAGTTGAACCAACGAATTACAAATACATTCAATGATTTCAATCTGCAATTAGAAGAGTTTAAAGATAGAACAAAACAAGAACAGATACAATTAATAGTAAAACAATTAGGCGAGACAGCTGCCTCCATTAAACTTGAGATTACGGACATAATTTCAAATAAATTTAATTCCGAACATGAACAAGTAGTAGATTTATTGTATGAAAAAACCAAGCTACTTGAAGAAACATATCAAAGAAAACTAATTTTTGAATTGGAGCAGTATAAGGAGAAGTTGTTTGAGGAATATAGAGTATTTTCTTCTGATACCGTGGAGCAAGTTCTCAAGGCTAAGACTGATGTAACCTATCAATCAATTGACGAGATTTTTCATAGCAGACAAGCAGAAATAAAAGAGTATTATGACAATAGATTGATAGAATCTAGACAAGAGATAGATAATTTTGCTGCAGAAATTAAAACATTTTCTACACACTTAACCGAATTAGAAAAAGCATTTCTTGAATCTGAAGAAAAGTTTAAGAACACTCTTACAGAAAAAGAGAAAGTATTCGCAGAAAGCCTGGAGCAAAGGATTACAAACTCAAAAGCTGAATTTGGTAGTATTATAGCTGAGTTTACTAAACGTTTACCAGGTATAACAAATAATATAAACACATTAGAGACTAAGGTTAAAACTTTAATTGAAGAAAAAGCCAAATCATTTAAAGAAGATTTCTCTACAACTCAACAGGATTACATTGCTAAGACTGCGCAATACTGGGCAAAGCGTATACTAGATCTAGGTGGTGGCGGTGGATCAGTTGCAGTTCAATATGCCAACGGCGGCACCATGAATGGCAATCTCAATGTCAATGGCCATATTTTATCTGGTGGTGTTGATCTATTAAATATATTTTCTGGTGGTGGACTTACAGATAGATTAGTTAGCGGCTCTTATCAGGCAGTACTAAGCAGTAATGGTGATTTAATATTCCCAACTGGTAGTAAGATATCCAAAGGCTATCCAGGATTGACTCAAGATGACATCAGTTGGTTTGTAGCACCTACAGGACAATCTGGTGGACTTACCAGCGCAGATGGCGAACAGTATATACAGTTAGGCGATAACAGTCCTATCTATATTGGCACAGGTTGGCCGGATAGTCTTCATGAATGGATCTTTGGTACAGATGGGAAATTAACTGTGCCTGGAGCAATAGGCACAACAACAGGTAATAGTAAGTTGGATCTTGTGGGCTTGGGTCCCAACACAGCATACTTGACAACCACACCAGATGATACTACAGCGTTGTTTATGGGTGTAGACCCTGTTGAATTGCGTGCTAACACCACTGTTAGTATATACACTAATACTGGTGATGTTTCGCGTCTGTGGACATTTGGTGCAGATGGTGGTCTAACATTTCCAGAAAATCTTAAGATTGCTAATAGCATTATTAGCAATGTGTTTGATACTGGTCTTGGTTTAGTTGTAGGAAGTCAAATTGCAGTGTCTGGATCAAAAACTTCTATCTCAAATGGAACTACAAATACTGTTGGTGATTCAGTTCTTGCAACCGGTGGCCGAGTTGATGTAGAAAGCAACAGGTCCGCCATTGCATATGAAGTTTTCAATAGTTTAAGCGAGTCTGGACCAACACTAACAAGTCAAATTCTAGTTGAAGCTAGGGGGTATCCCGACAATGATGTTCGTATTGGAACAAAAGTTAGCAACACCACAGACGGGATCACCCTTGCATCTTTTAGCGGATGGACCTTTGGTACATCTGAATCAGGTCCGCGGATAACATTCCCAGACAACACCACACAAACAACAGCATACACAGGTATACCGAGCAATATTGCTTATACCAACCAAAACACAACATTCAGTCAAAATGTAACTATACAAGGTAACTTAACTGCCCTAGGCTCCAGTACATTTAAGAATACTATCTTCACTACTACTAGTGCTTTGAGTGTTGTTAATCTCGGACCAGGACCTGCATTGTATGTGTATCAAGCTGCCGGCCCCTATGATGTGGCTAGTTTTTATGATGGAGACGGTGTAGAAGTACTGCATGTTGGAAATGCACAAGGCGGTGGGAATCCTTTGGGTCAAGTAGGTATAAACACAAGCTTCCCATCAGCTGAATTAACAGTCAATGGTGCTATTAGTAGTAATGGTGTTATCACAGTATTAGGCGGTAATAGTAATAAATGGAACTCCAACTGGACCACTACCAATACTAACAGTGCTAATTGGACAGATGTTTACACAACTGTAAGGAATTTCTCGGCAACTTGGGAGGAGTCTGCCGACATCGGAGCAGTAGCCGATAGAGTTACCAACATTCAACAAATCACAGGCAGCTGGCAGAGGACTTATGCCAATGTCAGCACCAACAGCGCCAATTGGGATACAGCGTACACCAATCTTGTATCAAATAGTAGCAACTATCTTTCCGGCGCCAGCGTTTCATATGTAAATACAAACTTTGTAAAATTATCTGGTGATGTTATGACCGGGGGCTTAAGTGCGACTGGTTTGTCGTCGGCATTTGTGCAAATTTTAAATAACAACACCGGAGCACCGGCATTAAATCCAAAACTGTTTATCTTAGATAATTCAGGAATAGGGTACCCAGAATTATTTACAGTGCAAGCGGCGGATGTGTCTGATCCTCTCTTGAGATTCAAAAGAACAGCTTCTAATGCAGGAAATTATGTATTCATGGTCAGAGGTGCACCAGGGGCCACTTGGATGTCAATTAACGATAATAGTTATTTTGACCAACAATTAATTATTCATTCAAATGGAAACGTAGGTATTAGTCAAACAACTCCTGCAACTAAACTACATGTTAACGGTGTTATTACAGCATCAGGTGGTAATAGCAATCAATGGAATACTGCATACACCAATCTTATATCAAATAGCAGCAACTATCTCTCTGGTGTCAGTGTTTCCTATGTAAATACAAACTTTGTAAAATTGTCTGGTGATATCATGACTGGTTCTTTAACTGTAACTGGTAATATCAGTGCTTCAGCTATTGGATATTTCAACCATGTAGCAGCAGCAACCAAGTCATTTTATATTCAACATCCTACCAAACCTGGCATGCATTTGCAATATGGAAGCTTGGAATCTCCTTATCATGGTGTTCGTCTCACTGGCAGCGGGTCTGTAAAGAGTGGTGATTCAGTAGTGGTGCCTCTTCCAGATTATATTTTTAGCTTGGTGCATCAAGAAGGTGTGAATATTCAATTGACCAATTATCAACACAACAAAACATTGTTTGTGGATGATATAGATGTGAGCAACAATACCTTCACAGTCAAGTGTGAGAAGAAGCTATTTGACAAAGGAGAATACAAATTCTTCTGGTCGTTCACAGCCATAAGAAAAGATATACCTCAATTGCAAGTGGAGTGTTGATATGGCTACCAGTTATGGTTTTGCTGGCCCTAGAATAGTAAGAGATGGCTTGCAGTTATATTTGGATGCCAGCAACCCTAATTCGTTCAATGCAGGTAAAACCACTTGGAAGGATATTTCAACAAGCACTTCTACTGATGCAGCACAATTAGTAAATAATCCTATTTTTGCAACTAATAAATTTACATTTAATGGAAATGATACTGTTATAATTATTCCCGAACTATCCAGACTTAACACACAAACACTCACAATTGAATCTTGGGTAAATGTTCCTTCTTTAGCTCAGAATGGATTTATTTTTGAAAAAGGTAATGTTAATACTCAATATAGTTTATTCTTTGAACAGTCTGATGGCTCTGTAGTTTTTAGACAAAATTTTAGTCCCTATAGTGATATGAGAGTTCCATATAGCTCCATATCTACTAACGTATGGAACCATATAGTTGGAACTTTTACGAGTGGTAATAGGCGTGTTTATTTTAATAGTATTCTTGCAGCATCAGATACTCAAACAGGAACAATTCAAACAAATACGAATGGTTGTTCAATAGGTGCATTTGGTGGATTCAATGGTGGTCGAGCTTATTATCTTAATGGCAGCATAAGTGCTATAAGAATTTATAACAGACCATTATCACCAACAGAAATTTATACTAACTATAAAACTCAAGCAGCTTCTGTTTTTGGAAGATTTGCTGATGGTAGTTTAGCTTATCCTTTTATTAGTCCATATCAAGCTCAAGAGTTAGGAGCAACATCTGGCAATACATACTATTTCAGAGCAGGCAGAATGACAGCGCCTCGTCAAATGGAGTACAGATCTAATTATTATGATAGTAAACCATTTTGTTGCACATTTCGATCTGCATATGCTTCTACTGCAACCGTTAATGAAATAGATTTAAATATCCCTATGCAGGGATTATTAGTTCAGAGAGATGCTCTTGACTATCGCGCGGCTGTTTATTTCAACACATTTCAACAATATAATACAGTTTCTTCTTTAGCTGCAGACAGTGGGTATGCTTACAGAAGAGTTCATCTTGGATCCTCCGGAGCTCATGGCATTTATAATAACACACAAAATCCATGCAGTTGGGGTGATTCCATTGGTGCCATAGGTGCTGGTTGGGATGGAGGCACATGTGGATCATTTCCAAATGATTTAAAATGGGGAACAGGGGTCTCTGGCACCCCTGTTTATACAAACAGATCAGGCACTTGGTCACATTGGGTGACATGGGGAGAAACATGAGCTTTCATCATTCACCTAAAATAGCTACCGATGGATTAGTGCTCTGCCTGGATGCAGGTAACCGCAAGAGCTATCCTGGCTCAGGTGATACTTGGAGAGATTTGAGTGGATATGGTAATGATGGTACCTTGATTGATGGACCATCTTTTGATGCTGCAAATGGAGGCAGTATCGTATTTAACGGAGATAACTATACTTCCATACCTTTTTCTGCTCAATTTCCAACAGGATCAAATGCAAGAAGCATGTGCGCCGTTTTCAATGCAAACACATTAGAGGACGGGAGAGAGCTTTTTGGAATTGGAAGTAATGATTATCAGGGCAGTAGATCTGCTTTATGGTTAGATGCAAGTGGGTATATAGGGGTGGAGTGTTTATTAACCTCAGTCATGACAAATGAATGGGCAGGCATTAATAATTGGGTTTTCTTAAGTGCCACATATGCGGCAGGCGGCAGTACTCACGCTTTCAAGATTTTTATAAACGGATTGCAGAAGTCTGCCACGACTTTTGATGATGCATATAGTCTAAATACTACAGCTGTGGATTGTACTGTTGCTACTGTACCAGGGGCGACCTTTGCACATCGTTTTTCTGGTAATATTTCATTTGTATCACTGTACAATCGTGAATTGCTACCATCTGAAATTCTACAAAATTATAATGCTTTGAAAGGAAGGTTTAAACTATGAGTGTCAGCGGAGGCCCTGATATCATCACAGATGCATTAATCCTATCCTTGGATGCTGCTAATAATAAAAGTTATCCCAGAAGCGGAAATATCTGGTATGATTTATCTAATAATAATAATGATTTTAATATAGCTGGAAGTTTTACATTTTTAAATGAATATGGAGGAGGCATAAATCTTAATGGTAGTTCAATACAATGCTCAAACAATACTTTAGGAAATTTTGGAACAAGTTCTTTTAGTATAAATTTATTTTGTAATATATTTAATATTGAAGCTAGCTTTGGTGGTTATCTAACTAAAAGAGGAACGACGACTAGTCCTGGTTCATTTACTGGATTTACTTTTAGATATAGCACAGGATTTTACTATGATATTACTCCAAATTTAATGAACTCTTCTACTCAAATACACATATTAAGTTCTATTTGTTTTTATAGTTTTGTAGCAGAAAGATCTAATAATGGCTTAAACAATACATTAAGACAATATAGAAATGGGCAGCTTATATCATCTGTCACAAATAATAGTTTTACTTTAGGAAACTTAACTAATTCCGACTCATTAATAATCGGAAATGCACAAGGAAGACCTTATGATACAAACTCAAATTTGTATAATGTAACTATATATAACCGTGCATTATCACAAACAGAAATCTTGCAGAATTATAATGCCACAAAGAGCAGGTTTTTCCTATAAATATAGCATATGCCTAATGTGTTAGTTGTACCTGTTTCTGGTGCCATATTCTTTGATAGAAATGTAGCTGGAGCTTCCACAGTTGCTGCATTGAACAGCGCTGTTCGTCTAAATTACGATAATGGTGGTGGCTTGAATATCACAAGCTATGCCACAGCACTAACAGCATTAGACAGATTCACAGTAGATGGTGCACAAGGCAGATTGTTCAGTGTCACTGATGCTCTAACTGGATCATTAATGTCTGTAAATGATATTACTGGATTGCCCATACTGGAAGTATTGGATACAGACACAGTAATTGCTGGGTCATACAACACCAACACTTTCATTATATCTGGTACCAGAATTGCCATAGGAAGAACAATTGACAGCACTGCCAAGGTGGCCATATCTGGCAATACTACTGTGTCTGGTACCTTGAGTACTAATAATATTATCATTGCACTTGGTGGCAATAGCAATCAATGGAATAGTAATTTTAGTACAACACAGAGTAACAGTGCCAATTGGTCTCAAGCTTACACCAATTTAACCAGCAACTCAGCTGCTTATCTGTCTGCAGTTGATATTAGTTTGTTAGCAGCTGCCTCTGCTAGATGGAACAGCAATTACACCACCACAAATGCAAATAGCGGACTATGGTCTGGGGCATATACATCTTTCAATGCCAACAGTAGTTTTTATGATGCAGCTGTTAATGAATTGTTCACTTATGTGATAAGTGAAACTGGAGATGAATTTATCACAGAGGATAGTCTGCTCATGGTGGACAGCAACATTGATGGTTACCCTGCTTGGAATTCCACAACTGATACTGTGGTGAGTCTTAGTGCAGGTTGGGTGAATACAGGAAATATCTTAACATCCATAGGTTGGACGAATAGTCAGGCAGCTACTGCTGATGCATCCAAATGGACAAGCACATACACAAGTGTTTGTGCAAATAGCGCCAATTGGTCTTCAGCTTACACCACTCTTTGTGCTATTAGTGCATTTGTTACGTTCAGAATATCTAAAACTATTACTTTAGCTGAATTTCCAGATGGTTATACTTGTTCTGATGCTGACAATGGAAACATATATCATGTGGATACCACCACCTCTTCTGTTAGCGTACTTGTTCCTCGTGACCTCTCCAATAATTTTAATGTGACTCTTATTACTCTGGGCACTAACACTCTGCACATATCTTCCACACAAGTACCAATTCTGTGTGCAACAGGTTCCAAAGTACGATTACCTTTCTCCTCCACATTACTATACAAATATAATAATTTTGTATGGGGATTAGGTAGCTTGGCATGATAACACCAGTCACCACATACTATGCAGGGATTATTTATGAACCAGAAGCTCTGACATATTTCAACAAGTTAGGTACCCCTATTGCAGATGCTGCCAAAGTTCAGATCAATGATTTGATTGTGACCATGAAACGATTGAACATATGGAACAATTGTACACAAGGCTGGCTATTCTTACCAGAGCACAGCGGGGTGCCTGTAGGTGCCACCACAGGCACATTCTATGACTTGAAAGGCACAGTGAATCTGAACATGGCAGGTTTTGCAGAATCTGGTCAAACACAAACAACAAAAGGGCCACACATCTTTATTAATGCAGCACGCACACAGCGCGCTGTGTTGAGTGGCACATACCCGGAGGCAGGTGTTTTTGGTGATACCAACTTCGGCAATGGTGAACCGCTGGGGTGTGTTGCAGGCGTTTACATTGATGAACCTGAATTCTGGACTCTTGATTACAGAGCTGTTAACAGTATTGATCCAGGTTTTGCCGTAGGCACTCAAGAACAAAAATATCCTGATTCATCAAGTAATGGATTAATATATGAATTTACCACTGGTGGTTCTGGTAATTCTATCGCCCCCACATTTCAGTTTTATAGCCGTCAATTTCAAGCGCAATTTCCTTCCACCCGAGGCGTGAGAACCGGCTTTATAGCAGGTCAAGGTGTTATTCATGAACAACCCATTTTTTTTGCCTCAGATCCAACTGCAACGTTTACTGGCTGGTATTTGAATGTAGATAACACATTAGGTGGTAACACCAGTCATGGTAATGTATTGAGTGCATATATCTATATAGCTTATAGTACAATTTCTACTGCTTACAGTGCCACGATACCTCGCCCCCGTACATTCAGTAGAGGAAATACACCTACTTGCACTACAGAGTCCGGTTGGTACAGCACACAAAGACCAATATACGACCCCAACAACACACCTTTTCAAGGATTTGCTCTCAATACTACCGTTGCTGGCACCGTAACCAGTCCCAATTTGATCATACTGGCGAATAGATATGCTGGAACTGCTGTCGGAACCAATGGTGGCAACCCCATGTTTTTGTTCTTTTTCTCCAAAAAGACTAATTTTGGATTCCGTGGCACCAACAACTTGGTTGAATTCAACATGCAATTGAGGAAATTATGTGGCAACAGAATACTGCCTATGATAACTCCATTGGACCGAGGTAGAATGAGATTATGTAGAAACTTAACAGACACACAAACACCACCACCTTTGATTTATGTTGGATTGAGTGGCATCAATGGGTCAGATATGCTGACTCTATATAGCAACAACCCAGTGAGTGCTCGTGCTGGTTCCCTGTCTGCATTCAATATAGAATTATGGTGTGAAAATAATGACTACAATTTGTTCCCTTCCACAGCTACCAACATGACTTCTGCCATTTACAATAATTTTTTGAACTATATTCAGTACAGATTGCACAATGGGGTTTCTTTGGATAACACCAGCATGGTGTTTCCGTTGTGTGCATTTACTGTAGGAGCAGGTCAAACAGTGACCAGAAGCATTGCAGGATATTTGACCAAAACATACCGCAAATTGTGCACTGCCACTGTGGCACCAACTGCAGCATGCATCATCAGAAATCACAGCACTGCATATTCATATCTGAGTGATTTTGAAGTGTTAGTAACTGATTTTTCGTTTAGCTATGTGCCTTGATATACATATATCTACTATAGAATATGTCATTTGAATAAATAAATAACCCATATGGCTCTGGTACAACGTAAATTCACTGAATTGCCAGGTGCATCTGCATTGGGTGTATCTGATATCATACCCATAGTTGTTTCGCCCACAAATGTTAACAAAAAGATCACTGGTCAAACCCTTGTGGACAGCGTTACCAACACATCTCTGCCCACTCTCACAAGTTACTTGATTGCCAATGATTTAATTGTGGATGCCAGCATTCTGAATCCAGACAATTTTATACGTCCCATTCAAAATGATGCAGTGGAACGCATCAGAGCTGCCAATCCTGAATCCTTGATTGACACAGATTTTGAATATTCCCTGCAATCACCCAAATGGGAAACACTGCCATTAACAAACAACATACCCAGTGTGTTCATAAGATCCAATGAACCCAGCTTTACTAACCAACAGATCACCAGCATCTCACCTTTTGTGAGCAGCTTCACCACATTGCTCAGTGCAGTAAGTTCTGAGGTATTCATAACAGATCCTCGAAGCACCCGCAATGGCCCCATCAGTTCAGGTTGGACTGAGGTGGCCGCAGGTACACTTACAGACCAGTTTGACCAGTATGGCAATTATCAATACACTTATGACAATTATCAAATTAACGCAACAATCACTCTGCCTTTCAATATTCTATTCTATGGTCAGACTGTAAACACCTTCAATCTAGATCAAAGTAATGTTCAGGGGTTGTACAGAGGAGTTGGTTGGCAAAATACACCGTTTTTCGGTAATAGAACAGACATTTCAGGATTATATGTTACCAATTATTGGCCAGGTAGTTACTATGGTGGAGTTGTAAATGATGCAGGTAATGCATTCGGTTATAATAATTATGTCGATTTAAAGCGGGTATATTCAAGACGAGAAAACATTGGAGCTGCTAATGAACGATTTCTTGTGCTCACACTGGGATTCAATTCAAATAAACAACCTGTAGATTATTATAATAACTGGGGTACCGAAGGGGTAGTCACCATGTATATTTTCTATCCAGGCAGCAACAGAATCACTGTTTGTCCTCTCAAGAATTTCTTCGTGAACAGTAAAATTATCGTTGCAAATGATGGTTTAACTCTTGGAAACAGTGGTTTCTCCGTCAATACACAATTACCATACCGAGCCGGAGTGCAGTATGATCTGTTCACTGCAGCATTTAGAAATCTGGTCAGACTGCAAACCACAAACACACCTACACCTGCATTCTTTGGAGGCATGCCATTGGTTCTGCGTGAAACATCCGATCTGACAAATGTGGATGGCAGTTCCATAGTGAAGGGTGTTTTTTCTCAAGGTGCAGCAGGGTCCAGTACTCCCAGTGATGTACTGGTGGCCATTCGCACACAGCCCAACCCTGCTGTAGCCAATTATAAAACTGACAACACTACTGTTTATACTGGTGGTTTCTTTAGCAATGCAAGAATTCCTATTGTGGCACTTTCAGGCATAGGCGGTACAAATGAAATTCAAGTGCAAACTCAATCCCCCCAGCAATTCTTCTTGCAGCAACCCATATACCTGCTTGATCCAAGTGCAGCTGTATCGGCCCCCCATACCGGTCCATTCAATATTACCTCCATACTATCAGATAATATATTTCGGTACACATCGGTAAATGCAATATCTGGATCACCAACCACAACCAATCTCTTCACTACCAGCGCCAGTCTTTATGTTCGTCCCACAGGCGTTGCATTACATAGAGCCACTGATGGTGGAGTGCAGATTAACAATGGAACCAGCACACAAAACACACAAATCATAAGACAAACACGCAAATATTTTCGCTATCAATCTGGAAAGAGCATATTGTTTAGTACTGGGCTTTTATTCAAACCCAGCTACGATATTCAAAGAATTTCTGCATCCACAGCAAACTATAACGTTTCATCTTATCCTTTCTTTGATATCACTGTGATCACAGAACAGGATCATGGGTTTTCTGGTAAAAATTTGTATACCGAGGGAACCTTTGTGCGGTTAAATAATCTCACAACCACACTTGAACCCAACACATACAACCAAACATATTATGTGAATACTGTTACAGACAACAAGACATTCACCTTGCAGCTGCCAGTGTCAGGTAGTGTGTTCAATGGTCCTGCCGACCTATCACCTGGAGGCATAGGCAAAGTGGAAGTTGTAGGTTGGTATGATAGTGTGGTTCGTTCTGGCTTATTTGATGAGCAGAATGGAATTTATTTTGAATGTGATGGCAATAAGCTTTTTGCTGTGAAGCGTTCCAGTACAAACAATTTGACTGGCACTGTTTCTGCAGTCAACAATAGCACTGTAATTACTGGTACAAATACTAAGTTTACTTCTCAGCTTCTGGAAGGTGATAACATTGTAATTCAAGGCATGACATATCTGATTACAAAAATTACCAATGACACATCCTTGAATATTAGTCCTGCATATCGTGGGCCAAGCATTTCTTTGGTCCGCATAACAAAGACAGAAGAAATAAGAGCAGCACAAGACCAGTTTAACATAGACAAACTTGATGGATCAGGTCCAAGCGGCTATACAATCAATCTCAACAAAATGCAAATGATATATTTTGATTATAGTTGGTATGGTGCCGGTAGAATACGATGGGGTGTTCGTGCCGAAGATGGTGGGATAGTGTATTGTCATGAATTGGTCAACAACAATACAAACACTGAAGCATACATGCGTTCAGGCAATTTACCAGCCAGATTTGAAATCATAAACAGATCTCAACCCACAGTGGCTCTGCAATCCAATCAGTTTAGCGTATCTATTACCAATACTCAATCAACAAGTGGCATGTATGAACTCAAACAGTCATCTAATGATATAATATACTTTTCATTGTCTCCTGTTGTTTCAGCAAATATTTTAAGTAATGTTACTGCTACATTGACAGCATCTAATGATCCAATCACAACTTACCGAAACTACAGAGTATTTCGTGATAACAATGAAGTTCCTGCTTTGTTTAGCGCTCTATCAGGCGCTTCAGTTTTCCGGCTAGCTTCAAATGTAACCATGCCTGCCTCTGGCAAACTAATAATCGGCAACGAAAATCTTAATTATGTGAAGCTAGCTGATACTGTGTCAGCACCTGTTTCAAGCATATTGATTAACGCAACACGAAATACAGGTGGTCTCTTATCTGTTCCACAATTCTTATTGAATAAAACCACGGTGTATTCGGCCAATCAGAATTGCTCTCCTGCTCTGTCCCATTGGGGAACTTCAGTTATTATGGATGGTGGGTTTGATCAAGACAAATCATATCTTTTCACAGCCATCAATCAGAGCAATATAACAGTTCCCGCTTCTGCTGATGTGCCTCTCATATCCGTAAGACTTGCCCCGGCTGCTGATACTGGTAACCCTGCCTCCATTGGAATACGCAGTCTCATCAACAGATCTTACTTGACACTCAAGCAGATTGGCATAATCACCGGCCAAACATTGAACATGACAGTTCGTTTGAATAGCAATTCAACCCAATTCACAACTCTTTCTACATGGGTAAATACTGGCACAGGCAGTCTGGCGCAATACATTGATCATTCTGTTCGTGGCACTACACCACTTCCAACTGGTGGTGATATCATACTGGGATATTTTGCCAATGAACAAAGCTCGGGTCGTCTGCAAGTCACAACAACAGACATTGATGCAATACGTGAATTGGGCAACAGCATACTGGGTGGCAATCTGATATATCCTGATGGGCCTGATATTTTAACTGTATTTGCCCGGTCCAATACTGCTGCTTCCACAACTGCAAGATGCAGGGTATCTTGGACAGAGGCACAAGGATGAGCTTTCCATACAATAGCGCTGACATTGGCAATCGAATAATAAAGCCAGTACAAAATGATGCTGTTGAAAGAATACGAACCAGCAACCCTCAATCGTTAATTGATACAGATTTCGAATATTCCTTGCAATCCTCCAAGTGGGAAACTTTGGAATTAATGAACAACACTCCCTCGATATTCTTGAAAACAGATGATTCTATTCTCATGGCAGATCAAATACAAAGTTTATCTGCTGCTTCAGCCACAAGTGGACTCACACTCAATTTAGCCAGTACATACACACCATCTCTCTCTTACACCGTGGGCACACCCATTGTGCTTGTGAATACACTAAACGGATTAGCAGATGGTGTGTCTCTTGTCATAGCTGCACCCAATATCCGCCAATACACTTTATCACCACGAAAAAGACTGGCTATTCGACCCAACACCAATTATGCCACAGCAGAGACTAATGCTTACCTTGGCGGATTTTATACAACGGCGCCTATTCCCTTCACCTCAATGGTTTCCATTTCTGGCACACCTAATGTGCGTGTAACAACCACAACACCACATAATTTTTTCCTAGATCAACCCATTTGGGTTATTGATAGCACACGTGCAACAGATTATACAATTGGTGCATTTAATATAGCTCAAATTAATGGTCCTACTTCATTTACATATGTATCTGATTTAACTGCTGGGTTATTTCCTGCGAGTGATACTGTATTAAACACCACAAATACCAGATTGTATGTGCGGCCTGAAGGGTATGCTTTGCACAGAGCCACTGATGGCGGGGTACAGATAACATCAGCAAATAACAGTCTAAACTCTCAGATTATTCGTCAAACCCGCAATTATTTCAGATATCAGTCTGGTAAGAGTATTTTATTCAGTACAGGGTTACTATTCGAGCCAAGCTACGACATACGCAACATATCTGTTGACACCACAGCTTACAATCAAAGATTATCATCTTTCTATGTGATGATCATTGCCACAGAGCAACCTCATGGTTTTGCCCAACCTTCTGCTTATCTTGAAGGAGCATCAGTTCGTCTTCGTGGCCTCACCGTTCAAGGTGGTATCAACAGATACAACACAACGTTCACTGTGGCTTCTGTGGGCGATCAAAACACATTCACTGTTTTGCTCCCTGTGTCTAGTACTCTAACAACTCAATTCAATACTCTCACAGCACCAACAGACATATCTCCTGATGGGTTGGGCAAGGTGGATGTGATAAGATGGAATGATGCCGTGGTTCGTACTGGTCTATTCGATGAACAAAATGGAATCTTTTTTGAATGCGATGGAAACAAACTCTCTGTTGTGAAACGCTCCAGCACAAACAACATGACAGGTACCATAACTGTGAGCAACAACTCTACAACCGTCTTTGGATTCAATACAAAATTTGAATCACAACTACGAGTTGGAGATTACATTGTGATCAGAGGCATGAGTTACTATGTTAGTGATATCAATAGCGATTTCCTCATATCCATTGTGCCAAAATATACCGGTCAGTTCATTACTGGTGTTCGCTATACTAAGACTGAAGAAGTGAGTTTTAATCAAGAAAATTTTAATCTGGATAAATTAGATGGTACTGGCCCTAGTGGGTACACCATTGACCTGAACAAAATGCAGATGTTGTACTTTGATTATAGCTGGTATGGTGCAGGAAGAGTGCGGTGGGGTGTGAGAGCCACAGACGGTAGCATCATATTCTGCCATCAAATGAAGAACAATAATGTGAATCTGGAGGCTTACATGCGCTCTGGCAACTTGCCTGCAAGATTTGAGGTGATTAATAAACCTCAACGAGGGTACATTCTGCAAGCCAATCAAACCAACGTTACCATGTACAATACATTAAACGATTTGCCAGAACCAAGAATTGTAGAAGTCAAGCAAGCAAACAATTTGACTGGGCCATACTTTTCATTTCGCCCCCGGTTGTCAGCAAACTTGTATAGATATAGCAATTCAGCCGATGGTGTGAAGGGGTTATATTCTTTAGATAACATACCTGACAATCAGTCAACTGCTGCCAATCCATATGACAGATTATATAGCGGTGCCTTCTACTCCTTTCTACCATTTAGCACTACTCGAGTAAAATTTGGTACACATAGTGTCAGAATTGAGCCAACATATTATTACAATAGCACCATATATACTGGCAACAGCACCCCTGCCTTTCCTAGTGATTTTACAGTAGAATTGTTTGTTTACTTTGATACGTTTCAACCTGGATTTTTTAACAACCCATACAGTAGTGCCAATACTATTTTTTATAGAGGAGCCCCAGCGTATTATGGTATACCAGGGTTTGGAATGCATGCAGAACTAACTGCCAATAGCAAAGCAAGAGCCATCATAGGTCTGGGGAGTTACTATGAACAAAATACCTTTACTTCTTCAACATCTGTTCTTAGTCTCAGCACATGGCACCATGTTGTATTGCAGAGATTGAATGGAAGATGTGAAATGTTTGTTGATGGTGCATCTGTAGTATCAACTACAAATTTTAATACCTTTGAAGGAGGTCAATTCTTTTTTGGCGGTATGATATACGGAAACGCAACTTACAGTTATTTGGATGACATACGTATAACTCAAGGATTTGCACAATATCCATTTGGCAATTTTACGCCACCCACACAACCATTGACTCAAAGTGGGCAGGCTACAACAGCCAGTTTCAACATTGTATCAGATCCTGAAAACCGGAAAGTGTATTACAAAGGATATGATTTTGCAACACAAAAAGAAATAGCAACCGTGCAGACAATGCTCCCATCCACATCGTGCATAACTGTTTCACCCAGTGCCACCTTCATGCTTCCCAACAGTGGCACTCTGTTGTATGACTATGAATACATGCGTTACAGCAAGCTAAGAGCCAATTCTGCTGGAGAACAGGTGTTAAGAATAGACCGTAGAAATGTGGGCAATCTAACCAACTCTGCTGGTGTTTCAACCATACCCACTCCTCGATTCTTTCCATACAACAATGTGTTTTCATTCAATCAAAACTGCTCACCAACTTTATCACATTGGGGAACCTCAGTCATCATGGATGGTGGATTCACTCCTGACAAATCCTATTTGTTCACTGCAGGCACTGCAACATCTGCAGCCCCCACCTTGGATAGAGACATTCCGCTCATTTCTGTTCGTCTGGCACCAGCAGTGGATTATGGCATAGGCAGCTTTGTAGGAGTGCGCAATCTTATCAATCGCTCCATTCTAGTATTAAATGACGTGCAAATAGTCACCCGTCAAGCATTAAATGTGACCATAAAGCTCAATTGTGAATCTAGCTTATGGCCTGTGTCTGGCAATTGGATCAATGCAGGCAATGGCAGTTTGGCACAATATGTGGATCATACAGGTGCAAGTGTCAGAAACACTCCTGTGAGTGCTGGAGTAGTCATTGGAGGCTTTTTGGCAGGGGAACAAGATTCTGGCAGAAACCAAGTTACAGATTATAATATTAATATCATAAGAAATCTAGGCAATTCAATCTTGGGCGGTAATACAGTTTACCCTGATGGTCCTGATATTCTAACAGTTTTTGCTCGCCCTGTGTCAGCCTCTCCAACTAACCAGGCTCTGTGCAAAGTTACTTGGACAGAAGCTCAAGGGTAATGATTTTCACAAGCTACTTCAACTTCTTCAATAATAAAAACAGGAAGGAGTCAATAGAAACTTTCAAGAACAAACATCCTGTTTCAATTGTCTCTGGCATACATGAAAATGGCATATCTTTTGATTGCACATTCAAAAGTGAAGATAAGATTTTTTTAAAAGAAAATTTGTTAAATCTGGCCATCAAGAAACATATTCATGATATAGAATATGTTTTTTGGATAGATAATGATGTCTGCTTTGTTGATGCAGATTGGTATTCCAAAGCATTACAAAAATTTGAACAAGGCTTTGATGTGCTTCAGTTGTTTGACTCTTGCTATCATTTGGATAAAGATAATAAACCCTTGAACCCTGTTGCCGGTTTTGTTTATGCCAAACAAGTGAACAACCGACATGGACATTGTGGATTTGCATGGGCCATGAAAAAAAGTGTATTTGAGCATCTTGGAGGGTTGTATGATATGAATATTGCAGGCACCGGTGATGCCATCATGGCCCGGTGTTTCATTCAAGAAAAAATGATGCCTTATCCTCGGAGTTGTTTTGCTAAGGAAAAATTTGCATACTATCCTTTCTCCCAAAACCATTACAACACCATTCAAGAGTATTTTAATAAATGCAAGCACCTCAAGACAGGGTATTTAACAGGCAAAGTTTATCACAATTACCATGGAGAGCTGAGCAAACGCAATTATATAGATAGATACAAAATATATGAAAATAATCACTTTGATCCTCTATTAATGCTAAAACGAGACAATGGAATTATACAAATAAAAGAAGAATACAGGCAGCTGAAGAGTGATATTGAACAATTTTTACATTATAAAGATAGCATATGACAGCCTTTTTTACTGCTCTAAATGATGATTTCATGCCAGGCATGAGAGCTCTACTCAAAAGCTTACTGATTAATAACCCATGGTTTGATCTGGATTATGTAATTCTTTCTGATGGGCATCTATCAGATGAATCTATCTCTGAATTGTGTAACATATATAATAAAATCAAAATAATTCATGTTAAAAAAGAGGATTACATTCAATGCAAAGATATACAAGAAGAATACAACTACAACCTGTATTATAGATTTGATGTGTTTGAGTTGTCCCATCTTAACTACGACAAAATCGTCATGATAGATTCAGACATGCTTGTATTGCAAGACATAAAAGATCTATTACTTTTTTCCGGTGATTTTGCAGCTTGCAGAAAATACCCCGACATGCTTTTGGATTTAAATTATCTTGAAAAGAATTTCTTTAATTGCGGTCTCATGATCTTATCCAAGGAAACAATACACAGAAAACACAAAGATAATTTGATAGATCTGGCTAAAAAAAGAAGATGGTATAATGATCAGTCTGCATTTAATCTGTATTTTCGCGATACTGTGACCTTTCTGCCTCAAAAATACAACACAGTAACAAGCCAAGTGACAAAAGATACAATGAAAGATATAGCTATACTGCATTTTCACGGCAATAGCAAACCGTGGATGTCTTCTGAATCAAAAAAATGTTTTAGTTCATTTGTATTCTCCTTGCTATCGAAAGCGGGAGAAGATTCAAATGAGATAACATCTACGTTAAAAAACTTATACGAGAAATATAAATGAGAATAGGCATCATTGTCAATACAGAATATCACCACGCCACAGCACTATCAATATACAAATCTTTACAGTGTTTGGGATTATCACCTATGTTCTACCATCATGCCCCTAATGATAAGTATGGCTTCAAAGAATTGTGTAACCTCTACAAACTATCTTTGACACATGTGCCGCGCTTTGATACTTCCATAATTATAACTGCACTTGAATCTAACAATAGAATTCCTGAGTTTCATACAAATCCTGTTTTTCGAGAGACAACCAATCTTATATTTGTACATCATAGGCCATTGGGTCATGGTGAAAGCACAATTAAAAAGCATTTTCCACTCTCCAAAAATATAGCCAACGGAGTATATGAAAAGCCATTTAGCGAAAACTACTTCTTTCAAACAGAAACACCGCTAAACTTAAATGCACGCAAGGAAAATATAATTGGAATAACTTCTCGTTTTTTTGAAAATAAGATATCCATAGAATATATAAGTTCTTTTATGCAAAAAAATAATTGCAGCATAAAGTTACTAGGTGAAGGAGCCAAGAAGACTATCAAGCAAATACATTCAAGCAATGCAGAAGCAATAGACATGTGTAGCCATGCAGATTTTTACAAACAAATTGCCGGGTTCAAGTTCTTACTCATACCTTACGATGGCTCCAAAGTGGATTATACTAGCATTAAAACATCAGAATCTCTCACACATAGTATAGCCAATAAAATCCCTCTCATTGCCAATAAGAAATTTCTAGAATATAATATCTTGAAGCAAATTGATTCTGCCGACTGTAACATTATAGATATCTTGAATAATGAAAATAAGTACAATATACTAACAGAAGAGTTGACAGCATTTCAAAATAATGCAAGAAACCACAATAATAATATATTTAAAAAAGTATTAGAAATATGAATATAGGCTTCATAGTACCGGTGTATAAAGATTTTGATTTATTAAAAACAAGTGCTTTACAGATACAAAAATATTATCCTAATAGTCCCACATCTGTTATGAGCGATGGAAATGATGACCCAGATATAAGAAAATACTGCCACGATAATAATTTCAGATATTATCTATTTGATAGATCCCATATCAATGCAACACCAGGTGCTTTTTTTCGCAACATAATCAATGTGTATGATGATCTCAACACAGATGTTGTAATAAAGGCAGACCCAGATTCAAGAGTGCAAGGCACTATAAAGCTACATAATGAGTTAAAGAATACTGTGTTTGGAACTCTATTCAAATCTACTCTTGATAGAAGGATTTACGATGGTGAGGTGCCCATAAATTTAATACGACCCAAATTCATACAAAATGGAATCTTTGGAATTGGATCCAATGTGATACAGACATTTAAAACGGCAAAGTACTTTGAAGACGATAAATTTCTAACAAGTAGAATAAGCAGTTTTCTAGCGAGAGGGCTACCTGGTGAATATATGCTGTCAACGGAATTGCTCATGGGCATAGCTTGCCAAGATCTCAACATAGAGCTATATGATCATGCTGAATTTTATTCTATAATTTATATGAAAGGAAGGGCTCGTTATTTTTATGATGAATTTATAGATGAAAAAGAAGCAAAACTAAAATTAAAAGAACATAAATTTGTTCATCCCGTATATGAATAGACATCTTAGCTCCATAATGATAGAGCTTACCAACACGTGTAATGCCAAATGCCCCCTATGTCCTACAGGCTCTGATTCTTTGGATAGAAAAAAAGGGTTCATTTCCAATGAATTATTTCAAAAAATAATGAATGAGGTAAGAGAATTGAATCACAAGGTGCAAATAGTCTCTTTCAATTATGGAGAGCCTTTTCTGCACCCCAGGTGGTCCCAGCTCTATCAAATGATCCCAGAGAATGTGTACCACAGGACATCCACAAACGGGTTAGTCTTCTACAAACAAGAAGATATAGACTTACTAGCCAAGAGCAAGCTGAATGAGTGTGTTGTTAGTATTGATGGGTCAACCAAAGAATTAAATGCAACATACAGAAAGGGTGTAGATCTAGACAAGATACACGAAGGAATGAAATACTATTTCGACAAATATGGTGACATGCCTTCTCGACCCAAAATAAAGATACAAACAGTTTTATTTTCTTACAATACACAAGATCTGATCAATATTAAAAATAAATTCTCAGGGTTATACGATAACATATATTACAAGCTGCCTAATTTTAATATGGCAGAATATACTGAAACAGAACAAATTAATAAACAAACACAACAAAAAGTTACCGAAGAAATACCCAATAGTTGCTCAATTTTTTCTGGTTCATTTGTTATAAATTGGAATGGTGAATGTAATCCATGTTGCCATGATTACCAAGGACAAGTAATAATAGGCAACGCAAACAAACAAACTATTAGTGAGATATTCAATTCAGAAAAATCAAAAGATTTTTTTGCTAAAATTCTAGCAAACAGAAAGCAAAACGATATCTGCAAGGTTTGCCCCATTGACAGAAGAACATTAAGCAGGAATAATGTCATCAACTACTAGCTTATGATTCATATTAGTAGGAACATCTTTAAAATTAATTATAATTTCGTGCAATGATCGACTTTCAGATTTAATAGTAGTCGGTAATTCGCCTTTATAGTCTAAACCTAAAAATTTAAATATTTCCTCTATTCGCTTCAATATGCTCTTGTATTCTACAGTAATATAGTTTATCTTATATTTCTTATAAAAGGCAACAAAGAAGTCTCTATGACGATTCATTCTGGCAACAAAATTCAAATATTCATTAAGATTAAACTCTATTCTTATTTTTTGTTTTTCTTGTTTGGATTGCTCTGTGTCCTGGTATACACCTGTCACACTCCCCACCTTGACTGAACAGTACTGTTCCAAGAGATCTTCCCGATATAGAAAGATTGATTTGTCAGGTAAAATGCTGCGGATCAAGTCATATTCTTCTAGCTTCAATATCTCATCAACAACACTGGTATATAAGAAAACTTTATTTTTGTCTTCCCTGTGTCTAAATCTATTCAGACGTGTGTCAATCTCACCCAGAAGACTGTCACGATTAACATTGTTCAACTTAAAATAAGGCCTAAATATTTCACCTTTAGCAGATATGTCGTTATTCTGGTCCAATATTGATCTAAGACAATTAGAACCAGATCGGTAACTAATTGCTAGTAAAACAATATTGGGCATATATCATATTATATATGGATGCATTAGAGATAACCACTATAGCGGGGTGCAGCATAAAATGCTCTTATTGCCCACAAGATTCTTTTTTATTTAAATACAATTCTCATATAAAGAAGCTATCTTTAGAAAATTTTAGTCACGTTTTAACCAAACTGCCAATCTCTACAAGAATACATTTTACAGGGTTCTCTGAACCTTTCTTTCATAAAGATTGTTTCAAGATGGTGGCCCTCTGCAGAAGCAGAGGGCATTACACAAGAATATCTACAACCCTCTATAAAGCGTCCCAGGATAATATTAATACAATTCTGAATCGAGAGTATGATAACATTATCTTGCATTTGCCGGTTAATGATAATTCAATGAACTTAGTAATTGATGATAATTATATTCATAATGTTGAAAAATGTCTGCAAATCCTAGAGAATAGCGATGCAATAGTTTTCTTTGGAAAAGAGCCACACCCTTCAATACAACCCTTACTAGTAAAAACCCGAGCAAAAATCTCCTTTCTAACCCCTGATTACTTCAGATGGAATAGTAGAGCTGGTAATGTTGATAGCTTTAAAAAAATAGATAACACCGCAAATATGGCCATAAGATGCTCTACAAACAAAATCAAACAACACGTTTTATTACCAAATGGAGATGTGTATCTTTGTTGCATGGACTGGAGTTTGGAGCATAAGATAGGCAATCTAATAGAAAGCTCCTACGAAGAAGTTGTTAATTCTGAAACTTATAAACATATCGTAAATTCATTGAGTAACAATAAATCCAATACATTGTGCTGGAAGTGTGAACATGCAAAACCATATTAACCAACCCATCATCAAAGGCATCACCAATGACATCTTTGCAATTAATTTTGTAATTAATAATCTATGCAATCAACGATGCAATTACTGCCCCCCTGTTCTTCACAAAGGTATGTTTCCGCATATTTCTTCTGAAATATATATAAATTTCTTTGATAACTTATATAAAGATAACCCCTGCATACAATCCAAGCCTCAAAGAAAGATAACCCTCACTGGAGGTGAGCCCAGTTTCTATAAAGGAGTTGAAGAAGTGATGTCATACCTGAGATCCATTAACTTTCTGGTGGCAATGAATACAAATCTGGGTAATAATTTAGAATTCTGGTCTAAAGCTGTAGATTTGATTGATATTCTGTATCCAAGCTTTCACCCAAGGTATGCAAACATAGATCACTTCAAAAGCATCTTTGAAATATTTTTAAAAAAGAAAAAGCATATTGAATTGCATGTGTTGATGGACCCTGAACATTGGGACGTAGCAATAGAGGCATCAAAAGAGTTCTTCAAAATAGACGGTATCACTGTCAATAACAAAGGAGTTCTTGATGTTAATGATTACAAAAGACACTTTACTCCACTTTACAATCAAGAGCAAATAGATTTCATCAAGCACAATCCATCCAATAGAAAATATAATTTTGAAAATGATAGAATAGAGGTTGAATATTTTGATGGCAGAAAGACCCCATTTGACGGCCAGGAGATATTAGCAAATAACTTTCACAACTTCAGAGGCATTTTCTGTAACGCAGGCAAAAATGCTCTTAACATCAAAGAAGATGGTTCCATCTGGGGCGCTTGTTGCCGACAGAGATATTTTGGCAATCTTCAAGAGAATCCAAACCTAAGAATCAAACTATTTGATTCACCAATTGTATGCCCCAAGACTGCATGCCCGCACCTCTTTGACATGAAGATACAAAAGTCCTTTGTTAGAGCTCAATAACCTTGTCTCTAAAGTCTAGAAAATGCTTTAATCCATAATGCTCTTCAATCATGTGCCGATATTCTAGTGAATTGTATTCACCGGATAAGTGCAATTTCAATTGAGAAATATTTTCATATGCAAATTTATGAAATATATTGCCAGGGTAATCTCTTACTACGGGCTTAATACCTTTGGCCAGAGCCTCCAGGACATTATTAGGCAAGCCCTCTGATATGGATGTGGTTACCAAATAGTTTTTATCATCCAACCATTTGTTCATTTTCTCTTGAGTATTAATATCATCATGCAGGAATAAATTGCTATGATTATGGTTTTGTAGAAAATCTACATACAGTTGTTTCGAGGGACCTGGTGAAATGGCACAATGGATGTTATAATCCGGCAAACAAGACAATAATTCACTCAAATAATCTGGTGATTTGCGTTGCTGAAATTCACCCACCCAAGCAATCTCTTTGCCATGGCCTCTTCCTTTGTATGTCCATAGCTGTTCATCCAGATAATTTTTCTCTATGGTGGACTCAATACCGTATGAGTCTCTTAATTTGTTTTGAAAGAAAGAATTTAAAGTAAAAAAATGCTGAATCTTAACACGGTTTTTTTGAAGCAATGCAAAATTATTTTCATAGAACTCATGCCGTCTTAAAAACATTATATTCTTGCCAGAAAGATTGCTCCTATTGATATAGTTGAGAGTGTATGGGTCTCCAAATAAAAATATAATATTCTTTGCTGTATCCACAGACTGTAGCTCATGAACATTGCGCGGATTAATAAGAGCGCAATCAAAATGCTGCTTGTAGAGCTCTTTATAAAAATGATTAGCAAACGAAAATACGTAATCTATCTTCATGTAAACAGTGGCATGCCTTTGACTATCATTCTGCGACAGTCTCTATATGGTGTATGGGAATAAGAGAAGTCACCTTTGGTTATGAATTCATTAAGTTTGTCTAAACCAACAATGCATTCGCGGTTATTCATCTTGTAGTGATACCCCACATCAAAATATTGTTGATCTATCCATGGCTCATATTGTACATCTTTGCCATCAAATTTTAACATGGTTAGAAGCTTGTAGTGTTGTTCATTATCCAGGAGAATTGCACCCCCACGGCCAAGATCAAGAGGTTTGTTTTCACCAAAACTAACGCATTTGTAAGATCCTGACACATACATGTTAGGTACAAACTTCCTGGCACAGTCCCATATGGGGCTATTGCGAAAATTATATTCACCCTGCCATTGATCGTTAATCATTCGAAAGGGAACATGTAAATTTTTGAGCATCATGATGATTCCCATGTAGGTATGACATGAAAACTCTACATAATTGGGTTTTAGAATACGGAAGCATAGTTCTAGTGCATGTGTACAACAACATGTGGAAACAGCAAATGGTGCACCGGCGAACTCTGCCAACCGCTTTTCAAATACAAATATATCTTTAAATTTCAATACAATAATTTAGCTCAATACATACAATCTGCTACTGCTGGGGATCTAGATTATGCGGACTAGGCAAAAGCTGCTGTGAAAGCGCTGGTGAGGGTGGTGAATGTCTGTGTGACTGGATTGTATTTCTTGAATGCAATGGTGTCTATGTAAGCACTGTACCCATCGTCCACATTGATGAATGTGCCTGCATGCACAAACACATCCACTGTGTTTTCACCTTGAAAGAAAGCACCATAAGATATGGGTAAAATTGTTTCCACTGCACTCAATGCTGCAACCAGAATGGCATCAGTGGCTATCTTCATTCTCTGGCCATATGTGCCACCCTGCAACGGAGCAGCTGCTGTCAATGCATTGCGGGTGGTTCGGTTAGAATACAGTGCATTCACCAAGGTGAATTGTTGGAAATCATTGATGGTGAATTCTGCACTTGGAAAAGTTGGAGGAGTCGCACTAAGTGTACCAACAATTCTGGCTTGTGCTGCATTAACTGCACCACAAGTTTGAGACAGATTGCCCTGCTGCCCTCTGCGCTTCATGAATCCCACTTGTCCACTCTGAGTAATGCCAATGTGGGGATGCACATAGATAAACAATGCACCTGGTGTGGTCACATGGCTCATCCATGCAAACAGACCCACAATGCCTGGGAAGGGATAACCACCAATGCCACCAGCAAAAAATGGTCCAGAAAATTGTTGCAATGATGTGGGGTATTGACCAAATGTATTGTTGGGGAAGATGGGAGCATTTTTATCATCTGAACATATGCAGGCTGCTGTGACAACATCACCTGGCGCATATCCGCAAACGCTCTGTATGAATGTGGCACATCTTGCACCCACAGTTTCTGCCAAGACTGCATTTGAATAGGTCTGCCTCACAGTGGCTGTATAAGCTGCTTGATCTGGAGCCACATAAGTGGTGAACACAGGAAGATAGTAGGTGCTACCGTTTATTACCACAGGGATCCCGGTCATGCCTTGCACGAGAGTCAAGTTTGTTGTGTAAGTGGATCCAATGTTACTGTTGGTTGCAGAAGGCAGAGCACATGTGGTGTCAATTAAATTGATAAAATCATTTGAGTCAGGTGTGTCTCCATCTGCAAATGCATCCTTCAAAGCGGATACCGGTATAATGGCCATATGTATTATTTATATATTTTGACTGGCTTAATACAAAAAAAGAGGCCCCGAAAGGCCTCTTTTTAAACCGGGACGTACCGGGAATTTTTTCTTATTCGCTGCCAACAAATGCTTTAGAAATAAACTGAAGCACTTGCAGGTGTGAACGCTTGACCAAGTCCGGACAATAGAATCGTGTGATAATATAGATTAGCACCGAAGATATTGTCAACAACGCCATAACGAGTTAGCAAGCCAACGCGTGGCGAGAAGTCATTAGGACCAATGGTTCTCTGTACCATTACAGGGATGTAAGGGCAATAGATGATACCAGTGTCATAAAACTCCGGACCTTTGTATCCGAGTAGAGCGTACTCAACGCGGTAACCGGAACGTAAGCCACCCTCATATTGGGCCTCTGTACGTGTATCACGGTAAACGTTGAATCTGCCACCAAGGTTACCAACCTTAGCTACGCCAACAGGTTGAGTGTTGACATTGCCTTGGACTGGCACCCATTGAAACTCAGGAAGCATCTCGAGGATCGCGCAAACGCGAGGTGTGGCAACAATAAAGTTGGCAGCACCACGACGATTGCGAACAGCAATTCTGTTAGCCTCGATGATGAGTCTCTGATAGAAATCGCGATTGCGCTCTACCAACCAACGGCCGTCTGCGGAAGCAGGGCTCCATACGGAGTATCCTGTGCCAGCACCAGCGTTGAGTGAGACTTGGATCATGCGAGCGATCATTTCACGGTCGATTTCGGCCTGTAGCTCATACGACATAGCGTTGGTGAGCTCAGTATCGATATCAATACCGTTCATGTTCTTAAGATCCTGTTCGAGTTCTACCGACCAGCGAGCAGCGAGTCTGCGGGTACCGGCTTCGACGGCTGTCTTTTCAAAGCTGACTTCGATCTGAGGGATTTTGCCCGTCAATTCGAACTGGCTGAGAAGTTGAGCCACACCGTTATCTTGGTTGATCCAAGGGAAGAGGCTTGCGGCGTCTGTCCCAGGTGCGCCACCGGTTAGGGTGGTGCTGGATGTACCAGTGTAGCGGGTGTCGAGGTATTGGTAACCAAGCTCCTTGTTAAGCGATGCTTGTTGGGGATTGGCAAGAAGATTGCCAGCATTTGTGCCGGAACCATCGATGCCATCGTTGCCAAGCTGATATGGAGAATACTTGTAACGTAAAGCAAAGGCTAGACCAACTGGTCCACCCATGGGCTGTACGCCTACAATTTCATTGGTGATTAACTCGGGGAACGTTCTACGAATCATTGGAATGAGAATCTTAGGCAAACGAGCATCGCCTTGAGCATACCAATCACCTTGAGGTGAGCTATTGGGAATTTGGTTCCCGTAGTTACCTGTGGCGTTGGAGCCGAAGACAGAACCTGTGCCAGCGGCACCACCACCCGATTGATTAGCCTCATTGACGCACCAAGCTTCTTGGTTTTCCAAGAGCATGGCTGTGTTCAAACGAGTATGATCATCTTCGATGGCTTTAACGTTGGCCGAAGTGTAATCCAAAACTGGTTTCCACTTTTCGAGCAACGCTTGTGCGCGAGACTCATCAATGTAAGACTGTGTAGGTCTGATTGATTTCATAATTATTAGTTCTCCTTTATTTTCGACCTGTAGAATATATAAAATCTACAATATAAATCAGGCTTGCGCCTCTTTAACTTCTTTACTAGTACTAATTAGTACTTAGAAAGTTCTTTGAGGTAAGGGTTGGTGACTGATTCAGCAACAACTTCTGTCTCTTCCATTACTGGACGATCCACTTGTGTTGCAGCTGCATCTTGCACCGCTTCCTCTTTAATATTTTGAAGCCGCTCTTTTTCTGTCTTATCGAATAAGCTCAAGGCATAATCAATGTTCTCAGTAATGAATTCGCTACTCTTGGTCTTCATCACCTTGTTCACATACTCTTTCTTGCGAGCGGATAAACCTACAGTCTTCTTTTCGAGTGTAAGTTCCGCATTACGCGTGGCGAGTTGTGCCTTAACCTGAGCTAACTCTTTGTTAGCGGCTTCAAGCTTCTCAGAAGCTTCTTGTAATTGACGCTTTCCATCTACGATGGCTTCGCGAACACTTTCTTTCGCCAGGGCGGCATCAACGCCCAAAATGGATCTTAGTTGATCGAGAACCTCCAAGGCTCTGCGATTCTTAACAGCATCCTTAATTTCATTAGCAGGCAATGTCTCGTCGATATACGCTTCAAGGTATGTGCTAATATTGTCAATGGTGCTGTCTTTGAAAGCTTTGGCTTCTTTGCTGAGAGCGTTGCTATACTTCTCCACAAGAGCTTTTAATTTCTCTGTGTGGTTAGCATCAATGGCTTCAACAACTTTTTCGAGCTTGGATGTATGATCTGCATCGATGGTTTCCAGAAGATGCTCTAGCTTGCTGCTGTAATCTTCATCTTGTTCGGTAAGAGCTTTTGTAACGTGAAGTTGCACTTTTTCAGAAATAGCAGAATTAAATGCTGCTTCGATTTCCTTAAGAACTTCCTCAGAGAGAAGATCTTGTGTTGCTTCTTTTAGAATAGTTTTGATGTCTTTTGTCATAAATTAAAATAACCTCACATTTTTATTTAGTGCAATGCGCTTAGCTAATTTCATTTCCATAACTTTCTTTAAATATTTATGCGCCTCAGCATAATTTTTCTCGTTCAAAAACTTTAAAAAGTTGACAATATTAACTCTCTCTTGCATACTGTTATATTTATAGTGCGCGCCTACGAAATTCTGTGAATCTTTACGACATTTTTTGCACATGTTGACATAACCTGTTTCATCTTCATAGCATTCTTCATCTTTCGCAACAACCATGGCAGGTTTCATCTTCTTCTGTGACTTCATGGCCAGTTGGGCAGCCAATTCAGGCTTTTGTTGGGTTGAACCAACCGAAATAACAGCAGGTGTGAATGGCTGGGAGATATTCATTAGAGCACTTTGCTGATCTTGCCAAAGAACTCCAGAATTTGTTCTTTGAGATAACCTTCAACATCTCTGCGAGGCAGGTTGCGAAGTCTGTCGGAAAATGAATCATAATATTCTTCGTAGTGACCATCTTGGGTTACTACAAATTGCTTGGATTCAAGAATGCCATTGACGAAAGCTTTGGGAAAACTTGGATCAGCAACACAATCCACTGCAACCAAACGAAAGTCCTTGACGCGGTTCACACCATTGCCACACTCTTCCAGTTTTCCCAGGGCACGAGAACTCATGCCTACACGCACACCATCATTGATCAAGCTTCTAACAATCTGTCCCATGGGTGTGGTGAGCACTTTGGATTTGCCATAATAAACATTGCCACTGCGGTTGAGTTCAGTTACCAAATGACAGGCACGCTCCAGGTTAACTTCAGCCTGCGTGGGATGGTTCAATTCGCCCATGGAACGGTTTGTTCTCACCATTTCATTGATGTAACGGTTAACTTCTTTGTCCATTTCACCGGAATCATAAACTCTCTTGTTCTTGTTAACCTCTTCACACTGCATGTATGGTCCCTTGATGTACATGGTGCTGGGTTGATTGCCACTTTTTTCTTCGACCACGTATTCGTATTGGTCTTCAGGTGCTGGTGTCTCAACTAATAAGCGTAAGGCCATATTATTATTTATATCAGATTTCACTTATTTCCTGAGTTCCTTTTCAGTTAAAATGGTGAATTCGAAGCCATATTTCTTTGCATAGAATTTAGCCGCTTCCCATTTCGCCTGATTCTGTATATAGGTCAATTGCTCATAAAGCAACGTCTTCTTGTGTTTGCCAGGGGTTTGCTCTGGTTTTATGGTCTGTTTGTAGGGCTTTACCTCTATGAGATACTTCTTTATGCCGGTGGCAGTCTTGAGTTTCACCACTGCATCCACAATGTATCTGTGCACTTTTCTATCAATAGGACTTTCATATGGAATAACAATGGATTCACTGCCCCATTCCAACACATTGGGATTCATATCACACCAGCGAAACAATTTCAATTCCCAACTGCTCAGATATCTGGGCAAATCATGGCCTTTGTATTTCTCCATGTGTGTGGGCTTGAAAATGCCTTGCACATACTTGGTATTTTTGACTGTGAGTTTCAAGTTAACCTACAAAGAATTCTGGGGGTGCTGCATCCCCGAATCCTGGTGCACTTTCGTATAATTTTCTCTCCAATTCTGTTCTTTCTGTTTTACCATCTTCCAGAATTGCAGCATTAATAATGCCACCACCAAACAATTGTGTGCCTTGATATTTGCCACGCACTGTGCCAATGGCTATTTTAGTCAATGCAAGTGCATATTGATACACCCACTGCTCTTTGATAATGTCTGTTAAAGGTCTTTCCACATAGCAAGTCACAATGCCATAGAAATGTGTGTTGCGGGGTTCAGGGAACATCTGCATGTATTGTGTGCGTGGATCAAAGCGCACATCACGACGCAATGCTAAAACCTTTTCACGGGTATCAAGCCAATTTTTCAATGTGTACCAACTGATCAAATCAAACCCATAATTGCCTAGAGAGTAGCTGAAGTAGGTTTGTTGCGCCAAAGATTGTTCAATTGTGAACAGGGTGTTAATGCCATCTGAACTTCCTTCTTCAAAATCCAACACATCTGTTACCTTGCGGTAACTATCAATCAAATAATCGTAGCTGTTCAGCAATTCCAATTCTCTGGGTTTGTTTTGATCAAACACTTGATACAAGTATGGGTTTTTTGGATCACCAATGACCATTCTTCCAACGTTGTATAGTGCTCTGATATCATTGGAAACATTCTCAAACCTGGCTCTAAAATTAAAATCTTTTGTTAGACTGAAAAGAACATCCAGTCGCAAGCCTGCACCTGGGTCGTACAGCTTGCTATCAAACACCAGATACTCTTGTGTGTATCCTGCAAACTTTGTGTACATTTCACAAGCAATGCTAATAAACTCATTCAATTGATCTGCATGAATTTCAATGTTGATCAATGGTGCACCAAGAGCACGACAAATGCGTGCACCCAATCTGTCGTAACTTTCAATCTTGGATTGAAGATTGGTGCTATAAAAAGCACTCACTGGTTCCACATTGCTGCATGACATCATATGTTATTATTTAGGATGGAAGCCCCTCTACTACAGTTATGCCACCACCATCAGAATACCCTTGTGCTGGGACCACCACACCTGCGACTGTGAGTCCATTGATGGGTATGAAGTAATCATTGATATAGAATTCAGCCGGGCTGGGTGTGAAGATCAGACCAGGGCCTGCAAAATACGTCCAAATTGTGTCTCTCTCATAATAATAAGGTGTTGGCTTGCCATACAACTTGCTCCCATCACATGTGAAGCGAATCACAGTCACACTCAGAGCAGTTGGAGCAACAACATTGGTCCTGTATGAGTCTGTAGTAGTCAGATCAAAAGCCATAGTATGAATACAATTACAAGAGCTTGCCATTTGTAACCAATCACCAGTTAATATTGTAAATACATCTCTATTGCTATTGTCACTAAGACCCAATTCACCATAAAAATTTTGTCCTGTGCCAAACCATTTGATAGTACCTGCACTCTGGGTCATGGTATGAGAATAACCACACACCATCTGCGACCAATCGCCAGTTAATGCAGTAAATACATTTCTATCGCTATTATCATTTAGACCTAGTTGACCTTCAACATTCCTACCAGTACTGAACCACTTGTTATTAGCACTTAGCGCCATAGTATGCTCTGCACCACAAACCATCTGCGACCAATTGCCAGTTAATGCAGTAAATACATTTCTGATGATAGTATCATCTAGACCCAGTTGACCGTAACCATTTGCACCTGTGCCAAACCATTTGGTGGTACCAGCAGACAATGCCATGGTGTGTGCCCTGCCACATATCATCTGTGACCAATTGCCTGTGAGTGGTGTGAATACATTTCTATTGGTACCAGCGCCATCATCGCCTAGTCCCAATTGACCTTGGCTATTACTACCTGTGCCAAACCATTTGGTGGTGCCAGCGCTCTGAGCCATGGTATGAGCACCACCACACACCATCTGTGACCAATTGCCTGTGAGCGGTGTGAGTGCATTTCTATCGCTATTATCCCCAAGGCCCAATGCACCGTTAAAATTAAAACCCGCACCAAACCAATTGGTGGTACCGGCACTCTGAGCCATGGTATAAGCACCACCACACACCATCTGTGACCAATTGCCTGTTAATGCAGTAAATACATTTCTGTTGCTATTATCATTCAAGCCTAATTGTCCAAAGCCATTATACCCTGTACCAAACCAATTGGTGGTACCGGCACTCTGAGCCATGGTATGAGCAGTACTACAAATCACCTGTGACCAATTGCCAGTTAATGCAGTAAATACATTTCTATTGCTAGTATTTCCTAAGCCCAGTTGACCAGAAGTGTTGTACCCTGTGCCATATAGTGAGGCTGCAGACACTGTGCCCAAATACACAGTTGGAAATACATAATCACTTTCAAATGTAACACTTCTGCTTCCAAACCCGTCTTGCTGCAGCACAAGGGTATACTCACCACCTTTTTTCTTGTTATTGGAATTAACTATATTCTTAAATACTGTAGTACCTGTGAGCCTGAAAAATGCACACTGTGCTGCACTCAAATTCCAATATGCCGAAACACCAGCAGTATTAACACTTATGCTGGTAATATTAACGCCGCTGAAATTCTTGGAACGCGTATTCTGTTGCATCAAATTAAGTCTCAGAGTTGTATCGATGAACGGCCAATTGGCGCTATAAGTGTTAACCATGGTGTATGTGGAGAAATAATTTGCGCTCAATGCATTGAGACTGCTATAAAAATCATAACCCAAGTTCCAGTTGCCACTGTATGTGTTCACAGTGGTTGAAACAGTTGGATACAGACCATATATGGTACTCAATGCATTGATATTAGTGTACATCTCAAACCACTGCTGACTGTTTGTAAATACATTAGCTGTGATTGCAGCATATATGCTCTGAATTGTGTTGACTGATAATCCATCAAATGTGGTGATAGAATCTGTTAAGAATGTTTCCAGATATGAAACATCAATTGCAGAAAGATTCACAAGAGCATTTAAGTAATTGTAGAATATTCCTTGAAATGGTTCAGACTGAGATGCAATGGGATCTGTTGCACTATCTGGAAGACCAGGAGTGGCAATGGTATGATGGTTTGCCTGGTGAAACTTGTTATGAAAAAGAAAATTGCTCATCCGCGGAACACTACCCTATCCCCGTACAGTAGTGTTCCGTCTGACATAAAATTAATTATTGTACGGCTGCCAGACAGTGTACTAATTACACCAGACAATGCAATTGTATCGTTAAATCTGTATGCAGTGCTAAATCTGATATCATACCCCCCTGCACCGCTTTGAATTACATTCAATGTATAGTTGCCACCTTTTTTATGATTGAGAGGATTTGCAAAGTTTAAGTTGCTGGAAAGTGTAATGAAGGTCACTTGATTGGAAGACACATCCCAAATTACTGTGTTTGTGCCACTGTTAATCCTGAGATCTGTTCCAGAGAATGTCTTGGCTGCAGTATACTCTTGCGCTAGATTGGTAAACATTATGAACGGTGCATTCCAATCAGCACTGAATGTGCTCACTGTGGTGTACACTGAAACGTACAAACTACTGATTTGTGAGTAGTTGGAATAACCCACATAACCTAAATTCCAATTGGTAGACAATGTATTAACAGTGTTATAAAGTGACAGAGAAGGTGCCCAGATACCTGACAAAGTACTCACAGATGCATATGCTGTCCACCATTGATAGCTGTTGGTGTCGATGGTCAAGAATCCCAATGAATCTGGAATGGTATTGAAGAATACGCCAATAAATGGTTGTGTTTGAGATGCAATAGGATCCAACCCTGCATCTGGTAGAGTAGTACCAGAGATTGTATGGTGGCTTGCCCTGTGCAATTTGCTATGAAATGTGTATGTTCCAGCCATATTATGTCTCTATATAATAGTTATTCATATGGTCAGACATTACTGATGCTATATGGGGTTAAATCTGTCACGACAGAGTCATTGGTTATGATGGTTTGAAGCACCAGTTGTTGATAATCATATATTTGTTTGAAGCACCTGTTTACTGTTTCAGCTTGAAAGTTTTCATTAATAAACACATTGGAATATTTGTTTGTATCCAGAGGTGCATTATATCTAAAGAAATTATTGTAACCACGATACAAGAACACTGGCGTACCGGTGTTATCTTCATCTGTAAAGAAACGATATCCAATATTATTCACAAGCAAGCTCATGTTGTAGAGCATCTTCTTGATGCTCTTGTTGTATACCCATGAACAATTGTACTCCTCTGGGTCTATTAGAACATCTTGCTTGGAGTACACTATGAGAGGATTATCTGTTTTAAAGAGCGTTGTAAGACTCAAATTGTCTCGATACACTGCAATGTAGCTTCTGGTCAAGTCTTGCGAAACAGCATATATCAAGACATCGTCCCCTGACACACCAGGTGATGTTGTTATCCATCTGAAATTGTCATCATTGAAGACGCTATTCTTCAACATGCCAATATTTTTCTCAGGCTTGGTTATCCATTTCTTATATAAATTTCTAGTTGATAGTAGATAGAAAACATCTTTATCATAATTTGCAAATTTAATATCCACAAAGTATTCATTGCCAGTTAGTATGCTGCTAAAATCGTAACTCTTTGCAGACGTGAGATTATAATCTGTGGATATATCGAGTAAAAATAATGCAGTGTTGCTTGCAATGTACAGTCTGTTATCTTTCTCACTATACACCATGGCATTGATGGTTGAAATTGCATTGAACAGCGTTGGTGTTATGGTTGAATTGAGCCAGTTAAGATTTCTATCGTACACTTTGAATGTCTTGTTACCCTTGTCTTCAACTATCACCACATCACCAGCAACAGCAATTTTTCCAATGTTGTTAAACTTAATTCTATCTTGAGAAGTGCCCCGGCCACCAACAACATTCAATTGAAACAGTTGTCTATTTCTTATATTATCATCACTCACAGCGCCACCAAGATTATAAGAATAAAGATTATTATAAGTTGCATCACTTATGAAGAGCTGCTCTGCTTTGTATTGTGCTATGCCTGTTATATTGAAAAAATTAATTGAACCGGAGAGTGGATCAACACTGCTTTGTTGTATTAGGTTTACAGGACTATAGTCACCATCACGCTGATTGATTCCATTGAGAGAGATAAACTGACCATTTGTAAATATTAAATTCTGCTCATATCGACTATCTGTGCTATAGAAGGCTAAGGCTTGGTTGCTTGCAAAAAGAACTGAGGATAAGACTGCAACAGCGTTCGTTGTACTATCGTCGTACAGATAAAGAATTTGTTTTTCGAGGTTGGTATAACCAACCCAACCCTCATATCTGCGTGGAATCTTAAAATCAGCCACATTGCACAAACCATACAGATATAAAAAATTATCATACAGTTTCTGTATTTTGAGATTGAAGGATTGTGAAACAGCCAATTCGTTTGGTTGTAATAATATAGTATCCAAGCTATATGGCAGTTGAAACACATCTGTTACTGTGCGATCATAATTTAGATCTATTTTTTGAAATTCTGTATCTATGGCATTCATGGTGTGAGTCCTGCATTAGTTAGGGTGTTGCCTGGGAAATATGGCTGAAAATACTCTGCACTCTGCGCAGGCAAGTTTGTAACCCACTGCAGCTTGTTTAATTTGCTATAACCCGGTACAATGTCTTTTATTTTCTTTGTAATTGCAGTTTGCAAGTAATCTCTGCATTCTTGATTGAGAATACTATCATTTATATAAACATTGAAAAGTGTACTCTTGGCACCAGGCACTTGTTGGGTAAAGTATCTGGAAACTGTTTCCATGTAATTGCGTCTACCTGATGGTACATCCCATACAAGATCCTGCGGTACATTTTTTTCCTTGTAGAGCATATTAATATCAAAATAATTTAACTCTGTATTATGAATATACAGATTTTGCAATTGAATGTCCTTTGCAAAGTATGAACCCTTGGGGTTATTGTTACTCAGGAAAGTATCAAATAGCGATCCATTATAAAACGGACATGCGCCAACAACAATGTCATCCACAACCAGAGGTGTAAATGAATATTTGCTTGGTGTAAAATTAATTGTCTCATATAGTTCACCATCAAGATATAGCTTGGTGTATCCCTTAACTGTATTAACAGCAATTGAGAAATGATGATAACCTGGATTCAAATCGTCGGCATATACTGTTGCCCTTGGAATTTCTATATCTTCAGTATTAAATTGATTGTATAATCTTATTTTGAAAGTATAGTTGTTGTTGCCACTAACAGTATCATAAACATTGCTATAATTGTAATTATGATTGGATGGATCAATATTTAAGCTGAGAGATAGATCCGCATTAATTAAAACCTGCTTCTGTATCTCTCCGTCGTAATTTAATTTAGTCAATACAAGCTTGTTTGCTCGAGACCCACTTGCAGCAATTACTACACTCGACTGTAGCGTGCCGTTATTAAAATTCTCAATAAATGTAATATTAAGAGCAGTTAGACTGGATTGAGAGAGTGATGAATCTGCAGTCAGAGTAAATGTATTAAGAGGGGCAGTAAACTTTCCATATACGTTAATCCTGTTTGCGCTTGATGTCCAGGTATTATTGTACTTGTCAATATTGAAGCGTTCAACTGGACCAGCTATGTATGAGCTTATGGTATTACTTTCAGTTCCCCAAACTTTTATTTCACCGCCACTCAAGAAATATATACTATTCCCACGAACTATAGTCTGTACACCATCCACACGTACAATCTTATTATTGTTTGTTTTTCGTATCGTTTGATAAACTCCTCTTGTTGACACATTGTAGTCAGCTACAACTGGGAACGCAAGATTTGAAACCAGATTGATACCACTCAATGTATTATTGTCGAGCAACAAATAGCTATTTGTTGCATCGTTTGTCACATCTTTGATGGGCCTGGTGATCAATCCTGTGACCCCGTCAATAATAGTTTCTTGTAAATTGAGTTCGGCTATTGTCTGGTCGTCTGTGAATATATGGAAAGAGTTCAGAGGGTCTCTTCTTGAGAAAAACTCAATTCGTTCTCCTCGATTGAAAGGTGCCTCATAATAATCAACCAACTCAAGATTTTGATTGTATGCAAGTATATTGCCTTGATAGGGGTAAAAGAGCAAAGGGGTAACTAATTCATAGTTATATATTCCCAACCCGTAATCGGTAAAGTTACCACCAAGCTGATATCCTGTGGGTACAGTCCAATCCTCTCGACTTGCCCAGAAACTAATGGTGAAATTATTTAGCGGGAATTGAAGAAACCGAGCGTCAATCAAACCATAAGAGGTACCGTCAAAAATATATGTATCAGTATTATCTTCATCAAGATACGGATCAAGCATTCTACCGTTAACCCTTTCATAAAAAGAAAGATTTTTTTGCTGCTGATTTATAGTCAACGCTTTGATATTTTGTTCAGCATCTGATTTTCCAATATGAGAATACGCATACCACACACCTGGCTCAAACGTTAGGCTGGATGGAACGTCTGTGATACCAACGCTAAGATCATAACAATCAAATGAAGGTATATATGTTACACTGCCCGGGGATGCGCTGAGCGCTTCAAATGGTGTGTTGAGTTTTGGATTATAATACCGGTCAACCCAAACTGGTCGTACAGATATGTCAGGGGCTGCTGACAGCCAACTGCATAGCCATTGACCGGTGAGCTCTCCGCTGCTATCACCTTGATTGCTGGTATTTTTATAATTAGCTATTTTCTTGAAAACCTTATCACTTCTCAATGGATGATCACCACCAATGGCGCCAGCCTCAATTAATTTTGTATCTTTAATATTGAGACGACTATAAGGATACATATTTTGAGGCATATGAAACCA
>Ga0114980_10000070_pt1 | contig 64657 bp, 57 predicted proteins | sample S_140806_EF_Meta_FD_87018 | JGI IMG/M metagenome (GOLD analysis project Ga0114980, IMG submission 87018) | Freshwater microbial communities from Lake Simoncouche, Canada to study carbon cycling - S_140806_EF_MetaG | ecosystem: Environmental > Aquatic > Freshwater > Lake | place: Lake...
GTTTGTTATGCAGAAATAGGAGCTCGCTTCGCGAGCGGCATCCGAAATGCCCCCAGCAAAGCTGGGGGATAGAATCATAAGATAGCGCTCTTGTCTTAAGAGTTTGTGTTTATCTCAACCTTTTTCCCCCAGCTTCACTGGGGGCATTACTCATGTCGCCCTAAGGGGCTGGGGAACTTCGTAATTGGAAAATCGAAGATTTTATTCCTACTGTGTAATGGGAACTTTGTTACTCCTACTTCGTAATGCCTACTTCGTAATTCCTATTTCATATTTCCTTAGTCGTAATAAAAAAAACCGTCGAAGACATTCGCCGTAGGCATTCGTGTTTACACATTCGTTGCTTCGCAACATTCGTGCTTGCACATTATGTGACTCTCCTCACAGCACCTTTCAATTTCCTATTCTACCTTCGCTAAAAATTCAAAACAATGGATGTATTAGCAGCTTTAAAAAATGGAACAGCAACAATCGTTGACGTCCGTTCAAGAGAAGAATTTCAAAGTGGACATGTAGCGGGTTCAATAAATATTCCGTTACAAGAAGTGCCAACGAAAGTAGAAGAGTTCAAAAACATGCCGAAGCCTTTGGTGCTGTGTTGCCTTTCAGGTGGAAGAAGCGGACAAGCAACCGGATACCTTCAACAACAAGGTGTAGAAGAGGTTTACAACGGTGGTGGTTGGATGGAAGTAAATTCTTTGGTGTAATGGGACTATTTTCATTCTTGAAAGGAAAGCCAAAGGCAGATTTGGTTCAGCAGAAGCGGCATGAGAAGCGGTGCCGCTGTTTCACAATTGAAGCAAATGGGTTTCACCAATGTTCACAACGCAGGTAGCTGGAATAAAATGCAATCGCTAATTCAACAAAAATGAAAGGAAGCTTCAACGATATTATTCAAGGCGATAAGCCCGTGTTAGTAGACTTCTTCGCAACATGGTGTGGGCCGTGTAAATACCAAGGTCCAATCTTAGAAGAATTGGCAACTGTCATTGGTGATGATGCACGAATTATTAAAATCGACATTGATCGCAATCAAGCTGTGGCCGCGAAATACAATGTGCGATCTGTTCCAACACTTATGGTTTTTAAGAAGGGAGAAATAGTTTGGAGAGAGGCTGGGGTAAAGGAGAAAAGTGATTTAATCAAACTTTTGCAAGGATTTAAATAAGGGTTGTATTTATATTGCAGTATGAAAATACTTCAAACTGCAATCTTATTATTTGCTTTTGTTTTTTCAGCCAATGCTCAGAACAAGTGGGAAAGGAAATATGAGCGAGAGCGAGTGTTTGTAGAAAATAAAGGACAGTTTTCGAGTGAGGAAAAAGTAATTGGAGAGAAAATTCTTTATGCCGCAGACTGGGGCAGTACTCGAATCTTCTTTACGCCGAAAGGTTGGGTTTATTCGTTTTTAGAGGTTAAAAAAAACGAAAAACATTCTGAGAAAAAATCCATTCAAACCATTTCGGAATACAAAGAATCGGAAAGAGAAGATGCGAAGTTTTCTTTTCGAAATGATTTTGTAACTGTAAATATTGGAGAAGGAAATTGCAAGTATGTGCCGTCCGAATTATGTGCCTTTTACGGAAATTATTCCATCGAATCAGACGGTGTTTGCAAAGGTATTCAAGGTGCAAAGTGTTACGAAAAACTTCGAATAGAAAACGCTTGGCCTGGGGTCGATGTCGTCTTTACTGTTCATCCGGAAAGCGGCATCAAATACGCTTTCGAGTTGCGCAATGGAAGTAAGTCTGAACGTATTGAAATGACGTACTCGAAAGATGTGAATCTAATCGACGGAGCTGTTCATATTCCAACAGAATTTGGAGACATCATTGATCACGAGCCGTATTCCTTCGAAACACAATCGAAAAAATTTATTTCCTCTGGGTTCATTCAGAAGTCTTCGAATAAAATTGGATTTCAAATTTCAAACTACGATGAAAAGGTTCCAATAACCATAGACCCGTGGGTGCAAACTCCCACCTTTGCTTCGAATTGGGACTGTGTGTGGGAATGCGAAACCGATGCCGCTGGAAATGTATATGCCATTGGCGGCGTAATGCCCATGCAATTGCTGAAGTACAACAATGCTGGACTTTTACAATGGACCTACAACACCCCTTACGACACTTCTAACGTTTGGCTTGGAACTTTCGCAACAGACAATCTTGGAAATTCTTATATCACAGCTGGTTCAACAGCGGCTATTCAAAAAGTAAATACTTCGGGTGGAATAGTTTGGAACAATCCCAATCCGGGTGGGTTATTTTCAAGCGATGAATTTTGGAACATCAGTTTCAATTGCGATCAATCAAAATTAGTCTTGGGAGGAACCACCGGATTTGCAACAAATCTCTTAGCAGCTATTTTCGAAATAGATGTGGCAACTGGCAACGTTTTGAATACTCAAACTGTTGCAAGCGGCAATGCCTTCAGCTTTCCGCCTACCATTCAAGAAGTGCGCTCAATAACCGCCAATCCGAATGGAAAATATTTTTGGCTAACCCAAGATACGTTGGGAGTTATTCATCAAAATTTCGATTTGTGTGGAAACAACAACAGTCTGTTGTACAAGGTTTCTTCTGGATATAATCTCGGCTATAAATGTGAAGATTTTCGTGTGAACAATACCGGAATCATGGCCATTCGAGCCACCGATAGTTTTGTTTACACGCAGAATGGAACGCAAGTTCAAAAAAGAAATTTAACTACAGGCGCAGTATTAAATTCCGCGAATATTCCCGCAGGAAATGCAACCACAGCATTCGGTGATTTTGTCGTAAGTAACAGTGGACTGGCCATAGATGATTGCGGAAATGTATATGTTGGATCTACTAACGCCGTATTGAAATTCGATGCGAATTTGAATCAGCTAGCGTCGTATCCAACGACATTCAAAGTATACGACGTGCATATTGGATTGAACGGAGATATTGTCGCTTGCGGAAGCACCGGAACTTACAACAGCTCTTCTCGTTCGGGAAGTGTTCAAGTTATTGCTGCCGGAGCTTGCGCTGCTATTCCTGTTGCGTGTTGCGATGCCACCATCTGTCATCCGGCTGATTTTTGTATTACCGATGGCGCTGTAACCCTTACTGCAGCCACTGCAGGAGGAACATGGTCGGGACCTGGTGTTTCCTCAACGGGTGTGTTTACACCGTCTGCTGCAGGAACCGGCACATTCACAATAACCTATGCCTTAGCATGTGGCTCTGAATCGGTGCAGGTAAATGTATCGCCTTGCGCAGGACTTGATGTGTGTATAGACGAAAATGGAAATTGGCAGGCCTCTGGCGGCGTAGCACCGTACAATTGGCAATCGCAGATTACAACGCAAGATTGCAGCGCCTGTTTCCCCGGCCTTCCTCCATTTATTCAACCTTGTTCTACACCACCAGGGTGCGCGGTGAATGTTACATCGTGGAGCACGTTTTCTTCAAATGCATCTATTCCTGCACCTGTTGCTTTTCCCGTTCAAGTGGTTGATGCAACAGGACAATCTTTACTGATTTCAAGTTCAGCTCAGCTGACAGCTTGCGCCATTGTTTTGCCTTGTCCAGATATTGTAACTGTGGTTACAGCTTCAACGCCCATTGCTTGTTACGGAGAATCGTCGGGAAGTCTTTCGGTGCAATCTTCTGGCGGACAAGATCCGTATGTATACAATTGGCAGCTGGGACAACATGTAGGAGATACCTGGAGCAATATTCCTTCGGGAAACTACACTTTAATAAGTACCGATGCGAATGGATGCGCAGACACCTTAGCGGTTACCTTAGATTCACCAGCTGTGTTTGAACTTTCGTTGGTGAGCAGTGTATCTGCCGGATGCAACAGCAGTAGCGGAAGTGCTACAGTTTCTATTACGGGTGGAAGTGGAACTCCTACGATCTCTTGGTCTCCGATTGGTGGCAATGCGCTTACCGCAACTGGATTAGTGGGTGGAAGCTATATTGTTACGGCCTTAGACGCAAACAACTGTGAAGCGAGTTTAACCGTTGTCATAACCGAACCCTCTGTTTCCATCACAGGCGATACGCTGTTATGTCCAGGAGAGTCAACGCAATTACTTGCTTCTTCATTGAATTTAATAGACCCAATTTCTTACGTGTGGTCAACGGGTTCAGTTGGAACTTCCATTACTGAAAGTCCTGCTATTAGCGCAACGTATTCCGTTACCGCTACAGACATTAATGGATGTTCAGTGAATGGCAGTATAGATGTTGTGGTTGAAAATTTGAATTGGAATATTTCCGCAAATCCCCTTGAAGGCTTTATACCGTTTCAAGTGAATTTTGTAAATCAGTCTAACCCTGCTTTGAACTATACATGGGATTTTGGAAATGGACTCAATGCCACAAGCGCAGGGAACGAGTCTACTTCAAGTCTTTATTCAAATGCCGGAGTATACACGGTTACCGTGAACTCAAACGGAAATTGTCCGGATGCGTTTACCCTTTTAATTACAGCCCTTACTTCGCAGCCGTTGATTGTGTTGGTTCCAACTATTTTCACGTTCGGTACTGACGGCTTGAACGATGCCTTTACCATCTTCTCTGAAAATGCAGTAACCCAAGAAGCGCAGATATTCAATCGATGGGGACAAGTTGTTGCTGAATTGAATGCGCCGAATGCGGTGTGGGATGGGTTTGTAAATGGAAATGAAGCTGCCGATGGAACCTATTACATTATTTACAATGTTCAGGGCGATAACAATCAGCAGATCGAAGGATCTGGATATTTTCAGAAAATTTCTAAATGATAATTAAGCTGCACTTTGTGCGGCTTTTTCTTTTTGCTTTTCAGCATACGCAACGGCCGCTTCACGCACCCAAGCGCCTTCGCTCCAAGCTTTTTGCTTCGCAGCAATACGCTCTTTGTTGCACGGTCCGTTTCCTTTCACCACTTCGTTGAATTCGGTCCAATCGATTTCACCGAAATCGTAATGCCCCGTTTCTTCATTCCATTTTAAATCTGGATCAGGTATGGTAAGTCCTAAGTATTCCGCTTGAGCAACCGTCATGTCTACAAACTTCTGACGCATGTCGTCGTTCGAATGACGTTTGATTTTCCAAATCATATTCTGGCTGCTATGCGCAGAGTCTTTGTCAGACGGACCAAACATCATTAACGCTGGCCACCAGAAACGATTGAAAGCATCTTGCAACATTTTCTTTTGCTCTGCAGTTCCTTTCGAAAGCGCAATGCAAATTTCATATCCTTGACGTTGATGAAAACTTTCTTCTTTGCAAATGCGAATGAGCGCTCTGCTGTATGGACCGTAGCTCGTGCGTTGCAACGAAACCTGATTCACAATAGCTGCGCCATCTACCAACCAACCAATTGCACCAATGTCGGCCCATGAAGTAGTTGGGTAATTGAAAATGGAAGAGTACTTAGCTTTTCCTGAAAGCATTTCTTCGGTCATGGTATCTCTATCAACACCCATTGTTTCTGCTGCGCAATACAAGTATAAACCGTGTCCGGCTTCGTCTTGAACTTTCGCTAACAAAATGGCTTTACGACGAAGTGATGGGGCGCGGGTAATCCAATTTCCTTCAGGAAGCATCCCAATGATTTCGCTGTGCGCGTGCTGCCCAATCTGACGAATAAGGGTCTTGCGGTAGCCTTCGGGCATCCAATCTTTTGCTTCGATTTTATTTTCAGCATCTATGTATTGCTGAAATTTTTGAAGAGCGATTTCCATTTCCATAAGAACAAATTTAGTTCATTCACCTTAAACATAATCATTGCAAATATCAGCTGTGAAAAATTCTTATTCAGAACATGGTTGGCCTATTTTTGCCTTTTCAATATTATGAGACCAACCTTTGCCGCCTTAACCGTTTCCGATGTTCGTCAGGAAACTGCCGATAGTGTTTCTATTGCGTTTAACGTTCCTTCAGATTTGATGGAGCGCTATGCCTTCAAACCGGGACAATACTTAACACTTCGGGCGAATATAAACGGTGAAGATCTTCGCAGATCGTATTCGATTTGCAGCGGAACGAATGATGGTGAATTACGTGTGGCTATTAAGCGCGTCGATGGGGGAGTGTTTTCCACTTGGGCAACTTCTGAGGTGAAGGCAGGAATGGAAATGCAGGTGATGAACCCTATGGGTCACTTCACCCCGAATAATATAGATGGAAAGACGCACGTGGTGCTGTATGCAGCTGGAAGTGGAATTACCCCAATGCTTTCGATTGCGCGCACCTTGCTTCAAAATAACCCAGAGTCGGAAGTCAGTTTGATTTACGGAAACAGACATTTTAGTGGAATTATTTTCCGCGATTTAATTGAAGACATGAAGGACATTTACCTCGGCCGTTTCCGTGTGTTTCATGTGTTAAGTGGTGAGCCGAATGACATTGCTCTTTTTCATGGAAGAATAGATGCAGAGAAGATTGAAGGATATACGCAACGCTTCATTCCAATGGATACCGTTTCGGAAGTTTTTGTTTGCGGACCCGAGCCCATGATTCGCGCGGTGAAAGATTTTTATTTGTCGAATGGAATGGCTTCAGAGAATGTTCATTTCGAATTGTTTGCATCGCCTGGACAAGCGAAACAAGCACCTCCGGTAGTGAAGAAGGAAGTGGTGTTGGAAGGACAAGCCGATGTTACCGTTATTTTCGACGGAAACTATACGCAATTCAAAATGCCGAAGACGGGTGAAATGATACTCGATGCGGCGCAGCGTGCCGGCCTCGATATTCCTTTTTCATGCAAAGGTGGCATGTGCTGCACGTGTCGTGCACACGTGAAAGAAGGAGAGGTAGACATGAAACTCAATTACGCATTGGAACCGGGTGAGGTGAATGCAGGATTCGTGTTGACTTGTCAATGCGAACCCGTTTCAGATACAGTCGTGATCGACTTCGATAAAGTTTAAGATTTTAATGGCCGTCCTCGCAAGTGCAAGGGGTTGAAAAATACACCTTGATTTTCTTCGGGTCTATCATTTGAAGAATGCGATCTTGCGTTCCGTAGCTCATTTGGTTGTGAAGAAAATCGAGATGCGTTAAGTTCTTCAATGATCCTAAAGCATTTGGATAATAGTCGATGGGATTGTCCCAAAGCGCCAATATTCGAAGCTCTTGTAATTTTTCTATTTCGTCTGGAAGGGTACTTATAAAATTATCTCCTAATTCGAGTACGCGTAGATTTTTTAAATTGAAAAGAGCCGGTGGCATGGAATCAACCACGTTTTCATTGATGCTCAATCTTTGTAAAAAAGGAAGCTCGTTGATTTTTGTTGGAATGGTTTTGATCTTGTTTCTATCGAGTTGAAGATCATTCAAGTTAGAGAGTAAAAATATTTCTTGCGGAATCTCTGTATACTTTTTTCTGTTGAGATGAAGGCGGTAAACCTTGGATGGTTCTTTTAAAGCGAGGTTGAGGTCGGTGTAAATTTTACACGTGTCTAATTTATCCCAAGAGACCAACTGCGCATGCGAGTCAACGATAAAGTTGAATGAAAAAACAAAAAAGAAAAGTGTTGTTTTAGCGAATCGCATTGGCAATGTCTTTTGCAAGTTGTTCTTTCAACGCATCAATTGAACCAAAATTTTGTTCGTCGCGTAACTTCCGAATAAATTCTACTTGCAAGGGCTGTTCATAGAGGCTGTTGTGAAACCCAATGACATGCACTTCTAGCGAGCGGCTTCCGTTTAATTCGAATGTAGGACGTGTTCCAATGTTCATGGCTCCGCGGTAGTTTATTCCGTTAATGTTGGTTTCTACTACATAGACTCCGTTTGTTGGAATAAGTTTCAGCGGATCGGAAATTTTTATGTTTGCGGTTGGAAAACCAATTTTCTTTCCGTTCCCTTTTCCGTGTACAACAGTCCCCGAAAGCACATAGTTGCGACCGGTTGCTTCCTTCGCGAACTCTACCTTTCCAACTGAAATAGCATTTCGAATTTTCGTAGAACTTACTTCGCTTTCGTTGATGAGTTGCGCTGGAATTTCTTCAACCTGAAATTGAAACATGTCAGCATATTCCAACAATTTCTGAAAGTTCCCTTCACGGTTTCTTCCGAAGCGGTGATCGTATCCTACGATAACCGTATGCACATTCATTCCAACAACCAATAAATCGCGCACATATTCGAACGCCGATTTTTTTGCGAATTCCATGGTGAATGGAAATTCAATCAGATGATCTACCCCGCAATCTGAAAGGAATTGTCTTTTTTCGTTGGTGTCTGAAAGCAATTGAATGCCGTGATCTTCAGGGAAGAGAATAGTTCGCGGGTGAGGCGAGAATGTAAGCACAACGGTTTCTCCGTTTACTTCGAGAGCCAGCTCTTTCATGCGCGAAAGCAAAGCCTGATGCCCCAAGTGAACACCATCGAACGTGCCGATAGTTAAGACAGGATTTTTAACTTCTTTGAATGAAGAAAAGTCGTGATGAATTTTCACGTTGAATTATTTTGAAAAAGAAGGCGAAACAGTTGTCTCTTTTGTTTCTCTATTCAAAATATAAAAACCTTCTCCAGATTTATCGCCTAATTTTTTTGCGGCAACCATGTTTACCAATAAAGGACAGGGCGCGTATTTCGGATTACCGAATCCGTCGTGCATTACACGAAGAATAGCTAAGCAAACATCGAGACCAATGAAATCGGCCAAACGAAGAGGGCCCATTGGATGTCCCATTCCGAGTTTCATTACCGTGTCAATTTCTTCCACACCAGCAACACCTTCAAACAATGTGTAAATGGCTTCGTTGATCATTGGCATCAAAATGCGATTCGCCACGAATCCAGGGTAGTCGTTCACTTCAACCGGTACCTTTCCAAGTTGCTTCGAAATCTCAAATACCTTTTCGTTCACTTCGTTTGAAGTGCTGTATCCGCGAATCACTTCAACCAGTTTCATAACAGGAACTGGATTCATGAAGTGCATGCCAATGACTTGTGATGGTCTGTTCGTTACCGAGGCAATTTTAGTAATGCTTATTGAAGACGTATTGGAAGCCAAGATGCAATTTGCCGGAGCGTTCGCATCGAGGGTTTGGAATATTTTAAGTTTAAGGTCAACATTTTCAGTTGCCGCTTCAACAACTAGCTCTGCGTTGGCCACGCCTGTTTCAATGGAGTTGGAAGTGGAAAGGTTCGCAAGGGTTTGGGCCTTTTGTTCTTCGGTTAAAGAGCCCTTAGCAACCTGACGATCTAAGTTTTTAGAAATCGTAGCAACGGCCTTTTCCAATTGTGCTTCATTCAAGTCGATCAATTGAACGGTGAATCCGTTTTGCGCGAAGACGTGCGCGATTCCATTTCCCATGGTGCCCGCACCGATAACTGCAATGTTTTTCATTGAAACAAATTTTTGCAAATATAGCACGAAGCCAAGAATAGGTCCTGTTTAACCGAATGTTAAACGAATGTTATGTTGTTTGAGGTAAGTTTGTAGTATATGGACCAAAAAAGCGATATGAAAAAAATATTTATTTTATTTTCTTTAGCACTTTTGACGAGCCCCTTGGTGGCTCAAGTGGATTTGAGTGAGTTGTCACAAACCAACATGTCAATTCTTCCCGATGAGGACGGAGATTATAGCGATTGGGTGGAAATTCGAAACAACGGTACTTCACCAACAAACATAGCTGGATATGGAATTACAAATGATCCATTGATTCCATTCAAATGGGTGATGCCTGATTATGATTTAACTCCGGGAGAGCATAAATTAATTTGGACCAGCGGTAAGAACAGGATTCCTGTTATTGATCACTATGAAACAGTTATAGCGGCCAATGATGTGTGGAGTTATATTGTCCCAACGACTGAGCCTAACGCCTCGTGGAGAAGTCCAGGAGCAACAGGATTGACAGGATGGCTCTCAGGTGCAGGAGGCATTGGCGCAGGAGATTCCGATGATGGAACTACCATAGCTTCTCCAACGAGTGTTTTTATGCGCAAGACATTCAACATAACGGATGCTTCAACCCTTGAGAATTTAATTTTTTACATGGATTATGACGACGGGTTTGTAGCCTATATCAATGGTGTTGAAATAGCTCGCGCTTCATTGGGTGCAACGGGAGTGCTAACACCATTTAATACCCTTGCCTCGGCTAACCACGAGGCGAATGGCTATCAGGGTATTCCACTTAGTATGTTTACCGTTAATCTTTTGGCTCTGCCGAGTCTTTTGGTAAACGGAGAGAATGTGCTTGCGATTCAAGTGCACAACGTATCGACAAACTCTTCAGATTTAACGAGCAACGCCTTCTTAGCTGCTGGAGTAACGACTACTGCAATTCAATATGCACCAGCGTTGGCTTGGATGAATTTAACAGCACCCATTGCGTGGCATACGAATTTCGAAATGTCCACTGGAGATCAGATTATGTTATCGCTACCAACTGGAGCTCCTGCAGATTTGGTAACGGTTCCGCAGATGAATGTTGATTACAGCTACAATCACAGCGGTTTGTCTTGGTGTTTCAGCACAGTGCCAACACCTGGTGCCGTGAATTCAGCTGTTTGTTACACTTCTTTTTTAACGAAACCAATTATTGATGTGCCTGCTGGAATATACGGAGGTGGCCAGACTGTTTCTATTTCCACCACAAGCCTAAATGCTGTCATACGCTACACGTTAGACGGAAGTATTCCCATTGAAACCTCAACTGTTTATTCAACGCCATTAGATATTCCTGTAACAACAGTTGTTTCAGCGCGTGCATTCTCGATAGACAATTCAGTGTTGCCGAGTCCAACAGAGAAAAACACCTATGTTATTAATGAGGCCTATGTGGGTTTACCTGTTGTTTCCATTTCTACCGATAATGCGAATTTGTACGATACGAATACAGGTATATATGTGTTGGGTCCTCCGGATTACAATACGAACTATCCTTATTTCGGTTCGAATATTTGGGAAGATTGGGAGCGTTTTTCATACATAGAGTATATAGCTACCGATAGCACTCAAAAGTTTGAAGGTTGCATTGGATTGAAAATTCACGGCGGATGGTCACGCGCACAACCTCAAAAGAGTTTCCGCGTGAAGTGTCGAGATGAATATGGTTTTAATAAGATTCACTATCCGTTAATTCCGGATAAGCCCAATGTCACTGAATTTAAAAATTTCAACTTACGTAACGGCGGTAACGATTATGACGGATCTCGCATGCGCGATGCCTATATGCAGCGATTGACCAAAGGAACTCACACCGATTATATGGGTTATTCGCCAGTCATTGTTTTCTTGAATGGCGAGTATTTCGGTGAATATGAATTGAGAGAAGTGTTGAACAAACACTGGGTAGAGAGCAACCACGGTTTCAATTCAGACAGCGTAACGGTAATTACTGAAAACTATCTCGATGGCTTGGATCCGAATGACGGAACTCTTGATAATTTTTGGCCTATGTATAACGCCGTAGCGAATGGCGATGCAGCAAGTCCAACTTATTTGGCAACCGCAGGAAGTTATTTAGATCTGGAAAATTTCACCGACTACATTGCTGCTGAAACGTATTACGGAAATGGTGACTGGAGCAACGGATATCCGAACAACATTAAATTTTGGAATTTCCCAGGTGAAAAATGGAGAATGATGTTAATGGACTTAGACTTTGGCTACGGACTATATGGTCCCGCACCCACAGATAATTTCATTACGCAGGCCATTAACGATCCAAGTATTCACATGGACGCTATCTGCAGCAGATTGTTTCAGAATCTCGAATACAGAAATTATTTCATTGATCGCTACGCCGATTTAATTAACACGATTTGGCAACAAAATAAAGTGGATGCGTTAGGAAATACAATGATTAACGAAGTTGCTCCATGGATACCTCGTCATCACACACGTTGGAGTGGAAATATGGCCAATTTCACCAACACTATGACCAATATGATTAATTGGAACAGCAGTCGCATTGCCGGAGCGCGTAACGTGATTCAGAGTCAGTTTGGATTAGCAGGACAAGTGACCTACACGTTAGATGTGCAGCCTGCTGGTGCCGGAAGAATTCATATTTCAACCATTGAACCAAGTGAATTGGAATACCCTTGGTCAGGTGTTTATTTTAAAGGAGTTCCCGTGCGCATTACTGCAATTGCAAACCCTGGATATACATTTAATCATTGGGCTCCCAATTCAATATTCAACGCAGATAATTTGAATCAGGTTTTGGATATTGATCCAACAGGCAATGATGCTTTTACTGCTTGGTTCGAAGGATCTCCGGTTGCAAATGCATTCGAAGTTTCAGAGCTTATGGTAAATTCAGAAAACTCAATAGATGGCGGTGATTGGATGGAAATTCACAACTTGCTGGATGTTTCTTTGGACTTAAGCTCTTACGCTGTTCGCGACAGCAACTTCTTGCATGTGTTTACTATTCCATTGTCAACTATTATTCCTGCAAATGGATACTTGGTTGTTGCTCAGGATACTTCGGTATTCCACGCCCAATATCCAAGCGTAGATAACGTAATTGGAAATTTAGGTTTCTCTTTCAACAATAACGGAGAAACGCTACAAGTAATAAATCACAGCGGAAACGTTGTAGAAGAAATTTCATATTCAACGGCTTTCCCTTGGCCGTTGGGAACAGATGGCGAAGGAAGATCTCTTGAGTTTGAAGGAAGTGGTTTAAATCCGAGTGATCCGAATTCATGGTTTGCCGGATGCGTTGCCGGTTCTCCGGGAGAACCTTATTTCGCATGCGACTCCTCGGTAATTGTTTCAGAAATTAATTACAAATCTTTTGCAGGTGCAGATGCCGGTGATTGGTTCGAGTTACATTCAACAATGGATACCGATTTAGATGTAAGCAATTGGGTTGTTTCCGATGGTGGAATTACGGGCGGTTATATTTTTCCTCAGGGAACAACATTAGCTGCTCACGGATATCTTGTGGTAGCCGAAGATGCTAATTTGTTCAATGCCATACATCCAGATGTAACAGATATTCAAGCTCCAATGGGTTTTGTTTTGGGTGGAACCGACGACATTTTAATATACAACGAAAGTCTAGTATTAAAGTTTTCAGTGAGTTACCGCAACGCTGCTCCATGGACCACTGAACCTAACGGATTTGGAAAAACGCTCGAATTGTTAAGCACAACAGACTTAATGAATGAAGCCTACAATTGGTTCGCCGGTTGTCCGAATGGTTCACCGAATGCAGCTTACGACCCAACGTGTGGAGTAGGAGTGGAAGAAGAAGGAAATGTGTTGTTCTCTGTTTATCCAAATCCAGCGAATACGATTCTGAACGTGAAGTGTTCAACACAAGCAATTGTGACTGTATTCGATGTAACGGGAAAAATGATTGAAAACAAAAATTTGAAGGAAGGATATTCTTCGGTAGATGTTTCAAATTTGAACAGCGGAATGTACTACGTTCGCGTGATGACCACAGCAGGAATTTCGAATGTGCAAGCCGTAATGGTTCAGCACTAATTATTGTACTTCGCCTTTTAAAGCGCGATAACGTTTACGAGCGTCTATAACGAACAAACTCCCTGGGAAGTCGTTCAGTAGGCGCTCGTATTGCGTTTGAGCTTTTGCTAAATCCTTGAAATGCTTTTCTTCTATTTCTGCCAGGGCGAACAACGCATCGTCTGCGTACACTCCTTCAAAATGAACATTAACCAACTCGGTGTATAGCAAAACAGCTTTTTCGAAATCTCCTTGCTTGCGGTAAATATTCGCTTTCGTAAATAGAATCTCATCGGTAAGGGAATGTCCAGGGAAGGCCGTGGTTATGCTATCTAGCGTTTGAAAACTAAGTGTAAACTGATTTTGGTAGGCCAACAATTCCGCACGGGCATACTGCATCATAGGAAGCGGAATGGTGTCCATGTTGAAGTTGTCTGTAATGAGAAGCGAAAGCTGCATAGCATTGTTGGAAATGAGTTTGGAGGTAGATGCTTTCAACACATCTAATTGTCCTTGCGCCCATTCGAAATCTCCCGTGTAAAATGAAATTTTCGCGTTGCGAAATTTGGCTTCATGTCCGAGCACATCGTCTTTAAAGTCCAATTCAATTTGTGAAAAGAGGAGGGAAGCTTCCCAGATTTTATTTTGAAAGAGAAGCACATCGGCCAACTCAAGCTTAATCTCTGCAAGGGTTTTCGCATTTACACCACCCAAAGCAAGCGCTGCTTTCAAAAGCTCTTCGGCGTCTTTTGAATTGTTCAAATAAAAAGTCTTGAGGTGCGCCCAATCCTTTTTCAAAAGTGCCAATTCGTTAGCCTGAACAATATCTTTTTGAATGGCAGCGTACTCGGTATCTAAAGCCAGGAACTCTTGGTTGGTAGTGAATTCATTTTGATTTAATAGTAAGCTTAACATTTGAAGCTTTTTCACGCTGGCTTGCTGATAGAAAACAGATGATTTACCTTTCGCAATAACAGCGTCATAGCATTTCTTGGCAACGTTGTACTCTTCATTGTTGGTAGCTTGAATGGCTAAATTCATTAAACGATTTCCGTTTTCATTATTTCGCTTGTCCAATGCGTTTAATTGAATAAACGCGCCATTGAAATCGCGACGTTGCATGAGGAACCACGCTAAGAATTCTGAATAGATGGCAGTGTTAGGATCTGTCTGAATGCGCTTAAGCACTAGAGTTTTCAAATCATTACACCGCACTTCGTCTTCTTGAAAATCGACTAATTGCATGAGCGATGTTTCCACTTGACCGAGATAACCGGGTTCTTCTTTTAGAATATCCATATAAGCTTCGCACATGCCATTGAAATTTCCTAAAGACCCTTGAACCCCCGCAATTTCAAACGAATAAGTATAGCCGTCTTTACCTTCGTTTTTGCCTTTTTCGTATGTCTTCAAGGCCCAAGCGTATAGGTTGACTTCTAAAAACTTTTGTCCTAGCTCAAGAATAGGCATTCGGTAAGGAGAGGTCTTTTCCAATGCTGTTTGGTAAGCATCTGCAGCAGCTTTATCATGCTTGAAGTGGGAGTATAAGTTGCCCAAATCAACATTTAAAGTCACGTCTTTGGTTTGCTTTAACCTACGTTTGATAAGGGATTCAGCCTCTTTTTCAAGATTTAACTCAATCAGGGTTGTTTTGTAATTTTCGAAAATCTCATTCTCGAACCCCTCTTTCGAAAGCTTCTCGTAATACATCTTCGCTTCGGTGAATTTACCGTCAAAGAAATACTGCTCTGCAATCTCAAAATCGCGCTGACCGAATGAACATTCGGTAGCGAGTATTAATAGTGCTATGAGCCAAAGCTTTTTCATAATTTATTTTGAAGCAGCGGCAATGCTGTCGCACCAGAATTTTGCTTGGTTGTAATGACGAGCAAATCGATTGTTAATGGAGTCCGATTTTTGAACAATGAATTCGATTTCCTTGACCAAAGCGGCGTTGATTGTTTTTTCTTGCTGAATTTGTTTCTTCAAATATTCATCATCTATTTCATTGCCAACTGCGTCGTGCGTAGAATTTTCACTCAATGCTTTCTTTAATGTGGAAAGTTGTTCTCTAGAAACAGTTAGTCCGTTCGCAATAGTCTCGCGACGTTTGCCGAACTCAGGTATAATCTTGCGAATGCTTCTGTACTCACCCAATTCAAATGCGATGCTTTTCTTCATGTCGCCTTTGTAGTTGTCCTGAATGAAATCGAGGTGTTTGTTCACTGTATCTACTTTAGCTTGAAGCTCATCGAGATTAAGCTTTTCGTAAGGACCTGCGACATTCTCTAATACGTTCGAAATGGAATCGACTTGTTTTACATATCCTGTTCTGTCTGGTGGGGTACACGATTGCATGGAAACCAATAGTGCAGAAGCCAGGAAGAAGTATAGTACACGCATATTCAAAAATTAAATTCGTTCAAATCCGCAGTAAGGTACAAGAGCTTGTGGTATTCTCACACCATTTTCATCTTGGTGATTTTCCAACAAAGCAGCCACTATACGAGGTAACGCAAGGGCGCTGCCGTTTAGTGTATGCACAAGCTGTGTTTTGCCGTCTGCGCCTTTGTAGCGACATTTCAAACGATTAGCCTGAAACGTTTCGAAGTTGGAAGTAGAGCTTACTTCTAACCAACGCTCTTGCGCCGCAGAATACACTTCGAAGTCGAAGGTAAGCGAAGAAGTGAATCCCATATCTCCGCCACAAAGACGAAGTATGCGGAAAGGGAGTTCCAATTTATTTAAAAGTCCTTTGACATGGTTCACCATGTCTTCTAACAATGCGTAGCTGTCTTCTTGTTTCGACAATTGAACGATCTCTACTTTATCGAACTGATGCAAGCGGTTCAATCCGCGAACATCTTTTCCATAACTACCTGCTTCTCTGCGGAAGCAAGGCGTATATCCGGTTAGCTTAATTGGAAGTTGTTCTTCCTTCAACAAAACATCGCGATATAAATTGGTTAACGGAACTTCAGCCGTTGGAATCAAATACAAGTCGTCTACTCCAACGTGATACATTTGTCCTTCTTTGTCAGGAAGTTGTCCCGTACCGTATCCGCTGGCCTCATTCACGAGGTGAGGAACTTGATGCTCCGTGTAACCAGCTTTCATGGCTTCTTCCAAAAAGAAATTAATTAACGCTCTTTGCAGACGCGCTCCTTTTCCGATGTAAACCGGGAAACCAGCACCTGTGATTTTAACGCCCAATTCGAAGTCGATGAGCTTGTGTTTTTCGCACAATTCCCAGTGTGGCAATTTGCTTTCTCCCAACGCTGTGATATCTCCAGAAGAGTACACCACTTCGTTTTCTTCAGCCCCTTTTCCAAAGACTACACTTTCGTGGGGAACGTTTGGCACTTGATAAAGCAACTGCTTTAATTCCTCTTCCAATTGAGAAAGGTTCGTTTCAATGCCTTTGCATTCCTCTTTAATCTCAGTGGTGCGCCCCTTCATGCCATCGGCTTCTTCTCTTTTTCCTTCTTTGAAAAGATCGCCAATGACTTTCGAAATCTTATTCGACTCGGCCAAAAGATTGTCGAGTTCGTTTTGAAGTTTGCGACGCGATTCGTCAACTGAAATGATAGATTCAACGGTCGCTGAAAAATCTTTGTTGCGCTTGGCTAAACCGCTAAGCGCTTTCTCTGTATTCTCTCTTAAATAGGGTACTTGAAGCATGTGACGAAGTTACTTGATGTTGGATAAAATAAAAAACTCCCGACCAAAAGATCGAGAGTTTTTGAAAATTGTTGAGACGAACTCTCGATTACGCCTGTGCAGGAACAACCGAAACGAACGACTTGTTGTCTTTCTTCTTGCGGAATTCTACTACTCCGTCTGTCAAAGCATATAACGTGTGGTCTTTACCAACCCCAACGTTTAAGCCTGCATTGTGACGAGTACCACGCTGACGAATGATAATATTACCAGCAACACATACTTGTCCGCCAAATAATTTTACACCTAAGCGTTTACTTTCTGAATCACGGCCGTTTTTCGACGAACCGACACCTTTCTTGTGAGCCATTGTCTTTTAGGATTAGGGATTAACCAATGTTTTCAATTACAATTTCTGTCAAATAAGCACGGAAACCGTTCTTCTTTTGATAGCCTTTACGGCGTTTCTTTTTGAAGATAATTACTTTATCTCCTTTAAGGTGATTCACTACGCGTGCGGTGACCTTAACACCTTCTACAGCTGGGGCGCCAACAGTGATCGAACCGTTATCATCAGTCAAAAGAACGTGGTTGAATTCAACCTGTGTTCCTTCTTCATTTTGAAGACGATTAACGAAGATCTGCTGATCTTTTTGTACTTTGTACTGATGCCCTGCTATTTCAACAATTGCGTACATAACGTTAATTTTTAATTAGTTTTTCCCGATTAAGGGGTGCAAATATACACATTCTTTGTTTGAAAACAATATATTTTTCAAGGTTCTTGGAAAGATGCTTCGCAAGGTGTTGCACAAAGTGCTTTGCAAGGACGCTTCGCGTAGCGACCTTTCGCAGAACCTTCCGTTAGGACCTTCCTTCAGGATCTTTCTCGCGTCTGTTTATTCACCAAATATATCCCCGTTAGAATAATCCCAGCAAAAGCACCGTGAAGCCAAGTGAACGGCTCGCCGTCGTATACACCCCACATGATTGCAACTATGGGAATTAGGTAGGTGATGGATGAAGCCGCTAGAGCGCCAACCTTCTGCGTGAAGCGGAAGAACAAAATGTTTCCAAGAGCTGTCCCCAAAATGGCCAAGGTGGCTATGAATCCTAGGCTGCGCCATCCGTAGGTATTGGTTTGAAGAATCTCGAACGTTCCATCTGTGCCAATGAGTATCCAACAAGGAATTCCGATAACCAATAAAGAAAAGGCAGAAATAGCGAATGAAGGTACCCCATGCAATTTACTGTGAATCGTGTTCACGCTGAAACCATAGCTTATCGTTGCAAGAACAATAAGCATGCTGTACGCCATGTTCTTCGAGTCGCCCAATCCGCGCAAACTAATGAGGCAAACCGCGCCAATAAGTCCGAGGGTGACTCCCACAATTTGCATTTTCCGAACCGACTTCTTGAAAACGAAGTACCCGACAATGAGCGTGAAGAGCGGTGTGAGTGCATTCAAGATGCCCGACATGCTCGAGTGCAAGAACATCTGCGAATTCGTGAAAAGGAAGGCAGGAATGCCGCTGCCCAATAGTCCTACCACAACATACCACCAGATCAACTCACGTTTCAACCAGCTCTTGAAAATGAATGCGAAGGGAAGCATGACCAAAGAGGCAATGCCCAATCTTAAAGCAGCAACTTGATTTGGTGAAAATACAGGAACTTGAATGCCATTGGCGTCGAAAGCAAACATGCCTCGCTTCATGAGAATGAAGGAGCTTCCCCAGATTATTGCTAAAATAACAATAACGGGAAGGCTACGCCAATTTCCTTTCATGAATTAATTCTTAATGAAGGATGTGCAAGTACCGTTGATGCGAAGCAAGTAAAATCCAGAAGCAAGTTCATTCGTTTGAATGGAATTTCTTCCGGATGATAACGTTTCCACCTGAATGATTTTCCCTTCAGTAGAAAGTATTTGCGCAACAACCAATTCTTTTGTTGGATTGAAAACATTCAGAATTCCGCTTGTTGGATTCGGATACACATCGAAAGTAGCGAGGCTATTTTCTTCCACATTAACAAAGGTGGGAGCAAATCGATAAACAGTCCCTTCAGCAGGCTCTCCATTCAACAAAGCGTATGATGGAATTCCTTGGGCTCCAAGAATTTCAGCTGTGGTAAGTGTCGTGATTGTTGGCGCATCGGTATTTCCTGTCACACTATAAAATCCGTCCCAATCGAATCCTGTATTTTGATTCAAGTTCTCCAAGAAGGCTGCGGCAGGAGCTCCGAACATATGGATCATACTTGCATTCGTAATATTACTTGGTCCGTAATGGTATTCGAAAATGTTTGAATTTTCATACAACCACAATTGGAAAGAAGTGGTATTGGTGTAGGTACCATTGGCCGCCCAATCTTCGTAGAAACCTACATTCAACCATTCAATTTTGCAGATTTGAAATCCAGGAGGTCCTTCAACCACATAGCTAACCGGACTTACTAATGTGTCATTATCGGCATTTGCGATATCATCGAAGTAAGGAAGGAAAATATCGCTTAGTGAATCGTCTTGAATTCCGTAAACTGTTGTTCCTAATTCTCCAACGTAGAGTGTTGTTATAGTATCATTCGCTGTGTAGAAGGTAAATCCCAATGGAACAGTCCAAGTCGGATCATCCCAAATTTGTCCGCCATCCAATGAGGTAGCCTCTTGAATAGGATCGAATGCGCTCGTGTAGGTGCTGAACAGATAATGCGGTCCAACAGGTAGTTGAGCAAAAACCCCAGCCGAAGCCAGGGTTAGTATAAATGCAAGTATGTTATTTTTCATAAAATTATTTGAATGCATCGAATCCAGTTACATCCATTCCTGTAATTAACAAGTGAATGTCGTGCGTTCCTTCGTAAGTAATTACAGATTCAAGGTTCATCATGTGACGCATGATTGGATATTCTCCTGTGATACCCATTCCGCCTAGCATTTGACGAGCGTTGCTTGCAACTGTTTTCGCCATGTCTACGTTGTTACGTTTTGCCATAGAGATCATTGCGCTTGTTGCGCGTCCTTCATTACGAAGTTGACCGAGACGAAGCGTAAGCAACTGTGCCTTGGTGATTTCAGTAATCATCTCGGCCAATTTCTTTTGTTGCAATTGGAAAGCACCGATAGGCTTGCCGAACTGCATACGTTCTTGTGAATAACGAAGTGCAACATCGTAGCAGTCTAATGCTGCACCAATGGCACCCCAAGCAATTCCGTAGCGAGCGCTATCTAAACAAGAAAGTGGTCCGCCCAATCCTGAACGTCCAGGTAGAAGATTTTCTTTCGGAACTTTTACGTTATCGAAAATCAACTCACCGGTATCACTTGCGCGAAGGCTCCACTTGCCGTGCATGGTTGGAGTTGTAAATCCTTCCATTCCTCTTTCAACTATAATTCCGTGAATGCGTCCTTCTTCGTTCTTAGCCCAAACAACCGCTACTTGAGCGAATGGAGCGTTAGAGATCCACATTTTCGCACCGTTCAACAAATAGTGGTCGCCCATGTCTTTGAAGTTGGTGGTCATTCCACCGGGGTTTGAACCGTGGTCTGGTTCAGTTAATCCGAAGCAACCGATCCATTCGCCAGAAGCCAATTTCGGTAAGAACTTCATGCGTTGTTCTTCAGAACCGTATTTCCAAATTGGATACATAACTAAAGAAGATTGCACAGAAGCAGTAGAGCGAAGACCGCTATCGCAGCGCTCCAACTCTTGCATAATAAGTCCGTAAGCAATTTGATCCAATCCGGCTCCGCCGTATTCTTCTGGGATATAAGGTCCGAATGCACCAATGCTGGCTAAGCCTGGTATAAGGTGTTGAGGAAATTTACAGTTTTCAGCAGCTTCTTCTATAATTGGAGAAACTTCTTTTTTTACCCACTCACGTGCTGCATCGCGAATCAATTTATGCTCGTCGGTAAGCAGCTCATCCATTAAATAATAATCGTGTCCTTGGTATTGGTCTGTACGCATGGTTTCAAAAGTTTGGGCAAATATAGTAGTGATTAGCTAAAACAATTAATTATCTGAAGCATTCCGCTCATACCAATCATCGGCAGGAAGATTTCTTCCCGAACTTGCCGCGACAGCCAATTCGTCGCAAATCTCATTGTATTTATTTCCAGCGTGTCCCTTCACCCAAACGAATTTCACGTTGTGCTTGGAAGCCACAGCCATGTAGCGTTTCCATAAATCTGGATTCTTAACATTTTTCCATCCGCGTTTCACCCAACCGGCAATCCATTTCTTTTCTACGGAGTCTACAACATATTTTGAATCGCTGTAAATGGTAACCGGACTGTTATCGAATTTCAATAATTCCAATGCAGCGCATACAGCCATAAGCTCCATGCGGTTGTTGGTGGTGAGGCGAAAGCCCTCAGAAATTTCTTTGTGGAATTTTCCTGCCATAAGCACTGCTCCGTATCCGCCTGGACCGGGATTGCCTTTCGCCGCGCCGTCTGTGTAAATCGTAATCTCCATTAATAGCCGAGGAGTTTTACCAAACGATCAATTTCGCTCTCAATGGGCTTGGTGCTGTCAATGATTAAATCGCAACGGTCAATGAAGGGTTCGAGATATTCAATCTCTGCTGGACGAACGTGATTGTCCCACTGATAACGAACTTCATGTTCTGGATAGCCGCGTTGCCCAAGGTCACGATTGATGCGTCTTTCCAAACGCAAATCAACAGGAGCATCTAAGTAAATTTTATGATGAAGTATTTCGAAAATTTCGCTGTAATGAAAAACAAACAATCCCTCCATCACAACAATGGGTGCCGGTTGAATGGTCATCTTCTGCGGTTCCCATGCTGGATTGTTAAAGTTGTATTCCAAAAACTCAATCGCATTTCCATTCAACAATTGATTCATGTCATGAATCAATCTTTCTCTTTCAATTCCCGTTGGAAGATCATAATTCACCCAACCGTTCTCATCTCTGTGTTGCTCTATTTGCGGCTTATAATAATTGTCCTGAGAGACAAGGGCGAGATGTTCGGCTGGAATTCGTTCCTTCAATCCACTTAAAAAAGTCGTCTTGCCCGATCCGCTTCCGCCTGAAATTCCAATAATTTTTACTTGACTCATTTTTTCGATTGCTGCTTTATTAGTTCGAAAATTTTCGATTGTGCATCTTCTGCATTTTCAATGCAGAGAAAAGAACCTTCTCCAAATTGAGAAATCTTTTCCAAATTTTCTTTCGCGAATTTACTTCCTTTCACCACAATTACGGTCGTGTGAATTTTTTGTTTGCGCGCTAAACGAACAAGCTTTTCAATGCGCTTTTCATCTTTGGGCTGAAAGGCACCGTCTGTTATAACATAGAGTTGATTGTTACCCGCGTCTATTTTCGATTTACGTAACATACGGAAGGCGGCGTTGAATCCAGCCGTTCCGCTCGTCTGTCCATTCGGCTTTTTTCCTTCCAACAACAATCCAAGATCTTTTACTTCATTTCCGCTTGTTGTGTTTAACAGCACCTTTGCTTTTTCTGAATACGTGAGAACAGAGAGTTGATCCGTTGCGCGCATAACTCCAGATAGCGAAGAAAGCGCTTGCTGCGTCAACGGCCATTTTTCTCCCTGAGCCATAGATCCTGAAATGTCTATGAGAAAACTAATGTTGTTCGGAACGAAATCTTTTTCGCTGAAGGATTTGTTAAGATCTATTTCTATTGTTACAACAGATGGAATTGAATCTATGGGCACAATTAAAGGAGGCGGAGGAACGATTTCTTTCTTTTCCAATTCAAAAATAAATCTATGGTTGTGCAGATTAACTTGCGTGGTGATTGACTGCCCTAAATAACCTTCTTTTCCTGCATAGAGCGTGTAGTATCCGATCGGGATTTCAGCATTGATCTCTCCGTCTTTATTTGTTTTTTTTGCAAGTTGAAGTTGGCGTTGTTCGAGAACTTCCACATCTGCATCGTGAATGGGTTTGCGTGTAACCTTGTCAATGACCAAAACATCCAAAGAAAAATCGCCACAACAGGACGTGGGTTTCTCGTTGAAATGCGGACAAGGGAGGTCTTCATTTATGTTAACGTAGGTAACTTCAGCGTTAATGGTAAGCGGAATAGAAACGCTTTGTGAAGCGAAATAAACAGGAACAACTTCTTTGAATTTTCCTTTTTTTCTGGGGTTGAATTTAATTCGAATGACTAGGCTGTCTCCGGGCTGCACGTCTTTGGTAGAATACAGCACTTGAAAGTTTATCGAAAAGTCTGCACGAAGTAAATGATCTGTTTTTGTTCCTTCATTCCAGATAACAATATCGCTTACACGCTCGGTATATTTCGTAAAGACTCCGTAGTTAACGTTTTGCTCGCTCCAACGCAATTGTGCGCTCGCTTGAAAGCAGAGAATCGTTGAAACAAAGAGTATAATTCTATTTATGTTGAAGTAATGCATCGGCCAATTTTCGATCGTTCGCGAGTCGTGGAATTTTATTTTGACCTCCAAGTTTTCCTTCCGATTTCATATAGGCATTGAAAGCGCCTGTTTTCACAGATGTTATTTTCAATGGCTGCAGAACGTTTCCTACAATGAGGTCTTTGTAGTAAACATTTTGTTCTTGCATTTTATTGTCTATAATTTCTTGAAGTGCCAATAAATTCGGCTCCTCACCATTGAATTCAATGATCCACTCGTGGTATGGAAGTCCCTCTGATGGCTGCACCTGTGGAGCCACATGAAATTCGTTCACGGAAAATTTAAGTTGAACCAATGCTTGCGCCATGGCTCGATCGACCTCTTCACCTATGACGTGTTCACCAAAGGCGCTAGTGAAATGTTTAATTCTTCCCGTGACTAAAATGCGATACGGATTGAGCGAAACAAACTTCACAGTATCTCCTATGCTATACCCCCAGAGTCCTGCGTTGTTGCTAAGGATGAGTGCGTAGTTCACACCCAATTCGACCTCATGCAAGGCGTATCGTTTCGGATTTTCAGAAAAGTAATCGTCGGCCTTTATAAATTCGAAATAGATTCCACTGTTCACATTAATACGAAGGCCTTCTTCGGTCTGAGAGTCTTGATAAGCAAGGAATCCTTCACTGGCCGGATATAATTCGATGGTTGGAATTTCTTCACCAATGAGCTCTGCAAATCGCGATTTATATGGAGCGAAATTCACTCCTCCGAAAACGAACAATTCGAAATTCGGGAAAATTTCTTTGATGGTTTGCTTGCCTGTTTTTTCAAGAAGCATTTCGAAATACATCTGCACCCAGCTAGGAATTCCGGAGATGAGACGCATGTCTTGCTTGCATGTTTCTTCAACTATTCTATTGATCTTCGTTTCCCAATCTTCAATGCAATTTGTAGCATAAGAAGGCATGCGATTCTTTTGTAAATAGGCCGGGACGTGATTGGCAACAATGCCCGAAAGCCTTCCGTATGGAATACCTGAGTCGAGTCTGTCTAATTCAGGACTTCCTTGAAGGAAAATCATTTTTCCATCTACAAATTTCGATTGCCCTGTTTCACCAATGTAGTTCAATAGTGCATTGCGCGCGGAACCGATGTGGTTGGGCAATGAAGCTTGTGTAAGCGGAATGAATTTCGTTCCGCTAGTTGTTCCGGAAGTTTTGCAGAAATATTTCGGCATGCCCGGCCACAAAACAGAAAGCTCTCCGGCCTTCGCGCGTTCCATATACGGAACCAATTCCTCATAGTCGCGAACAGGCACCGCATGTGTCCATTCAGAATGACTTGAAATATTTTTGAAGTGGTGGTCATTTCCAAATGCAGTGTTACTGGCTTCATGCAAGAGTTTTTTTAGAACGCTTTGTTGCAATTCTTGCGCGTGGTCATTTTCATTCAACAACGAAGTTCGTACGCGCTTTCCGAGCCAAAGACTGGTACTTGACTTAATGGACATACCTTATTCCTTGATGAAAATTTGAGACGAAGAGTGATTCGCTTGAATTACTTTAACAGTATAGATTCCAGCAGAAAAATCAGAAACATTCATTTCAATTTTCAATACTTCTGTATTACTTTTTTGCGAACGAATTCGTCTTCCGGTTTGGTCGAAAATTTCAATCAGCGCCAATTCTTTTTCATTCAAAAGAATGGAAAGTGATTCACTAGCTGGATTCGGATAAACTTGAAACGATTGACCGAATGATTGTTCGGTTACATCAGAAACAACGCCGAAATTCATACGAATCATGGGTGTTCTTGTGAGGTAAAAAAGATCGTTGTTTGAATTGTTGAAGCGAACCCATGCGCTCAAGTCTTCTGACTTACCAGACAATCCAATCACCGCTTGGAACGCGCTGTTCGGAGATCCCACGGCAACAAGATAGAGCCCTTGAGATAAATTTACAGGTGTGTTGAATGAAAGGACTTTCATGCTTGCGCCACCAAAAGAATTAATGTCAGCCTCGGTAATGGCAAAGTCTTGTGTAGTTGCAATGGCTGCTCCAATTCCTGTTGCAAGCGAGAAGGGAAACACAGTTGCGTAAACCGAAGAGGGAAGAGTAGTCCCCTCACCAATAGCAACACTCACGCTGTGCAATTGCTGTCCAGATGATGGAAGTAAATAAACCGCACCCATTTCGAAAGGTGCATCGGCGTATGCCGCCGAAGGAAGGAACATAGAGCCCAAACTGTTTTTATCACGAGCGTATGTAACGGGTGTTACATCGAACTGAAGCCAGTCTATCTGATTGAATATGTTTCCATCGGTTTCGGTTTGAAGACCATTGAAATAGGCGCTGTAGTGTGAAACCGTTGGGTCAATCTGAAATTCGCCAGCCACAAGAACGGAGTCGGCTCCTGGAGCTAAATCGGCTAGAATGGGCGAATTGCTTTCGTATATCAATACACCAGAATTATCATTGATAATGCGGGCGTTCAATGCCACGTTGGTTTGAACATTCGTTCCCAAATTGAACACATTACTTTTCAAGTGCACAAGTGGCGCAAAGACGCTTGGATATTGTGTGTATTCCATCATTTCGAATCCGGTGGTGTGGTCGGGATTGTTTAAATCGAAATCGCCGTAAGAAGAATTTTCAATAATCAAGTCATTGTCATATCCTTGAATAATTCGAATATCATCGAGTTGCCAGAAGTAGTAAAGTCCGTCGTAGACAAATCGCAATTTCACATTACTCTGATTTCCTGCTGAGGCTGGCAAAGGCATGCGCACGGTTTGCGTATTTTGAGTGGTGATTCCTTGATCTAGAATGTTGGTGTAAAGAACTTCCCACGGTCCGTTGGCTATGGAGATTTCAACGCGTGTATTTCCGAGGTAATAGCGGATGTATTGTTCGAATTCCAAAACCGAATTTGGGAATCCACTTAAGTTAATCGATGGAGTAGTTAAATAAGATAGATGCGGACCCGGTGCCTGTCCTGTCCCGAAATTATCTACGGTGCATGGATTCAGATTGTTGTCCCAGTAATTCGAATCGAAAATCACAAATCCGTTTGAAGCGGTGCTGCTGGTCATTGCTTCTCCCACGTTTCCATCGGGAAGACACGATCCTCTTGAACCAACCAATTGATTGGGGTTTGTTGCAGGACCGCGGTATTCCCAAATAGCAAGAGCAGGTGCGCCAGAGTTGCTCCATGTTGCAGGAATGCCGTTGGCAAAGTCTTCCGACCAAATGACGGTCTCTCTATCCGAAGTATTTGAAGCGTTGCGGGCATGAATGTATGTTCCAGGAGCCGACAGGAATTGTCCTTCAACATAAATAGAAAAAAGAATCAGAGCAAGGGTAACGAAGCTTCTCATATTATTGTGTGTATACCACAAAGGTATTGTTAAGGTTCATGAGCTTGAGGGTGAAAATGCGATCGCCATGAACACCCGAATAGTTAGCAATTATTTCTTCCGAATTCCATTTTATTGAAGTCACGGTTATGCTTTCAGCAAACGGAACGTCGGTGCCGAAGTATTTGAAAATCGCTTCTTTGGTGCACCAGATGGCAGTTCTTTCTTCGGTAGACTGAAATTGATTCAGTTCGTTGTCGTTACAAAATTTATTCGCAATGCGATGAATTCGCTCTTCCACAGTTTGAATATCGAGGCCAATTTCTTGTTCCTGAATAATAATTCCAACAATATTTTTGTCATGGGAAATACTAATGAATTGGCCATCGCGCAGAACAGGCTTCCCAAATTCATTGTATTGAAGTTGATCTTCAAGCTTCGCTTCTTTCAACAGCAATAATGTTGCGAAACGCTCGATATCTCTGCGATTGGGAAGTTTATTGGGAAAAAGATGCCCTGTTTTTTCGGCTAATTCCATCCATGCCTCATCAGACTCTGTTAAATGCCAGAGCTTTAGGTTTTTATTCGAAGGGAGAGACCAAAGGGGCATGAATTTTTTTTTGCTAATGTATTCAACCTTTTGTTTAATGTTCTGTTTATACCTTTGCAACCTAATAATTGAAAACATGAGCCAAACACTCACAAGCACAATGAACTACAAAGTAAAAGATATGTCTCTCGCAGAATGGGGACGTAAAGAAATTTTATTGGCGGAAGCAGAGATGCCAGGACTAATGTCTTTGCGTTCTGAATTCGGAGCCAGCAAACCGCTTCAGGGCGCTCGGGTAGCGGGTTGCCTGCACATGACCATTCAAACGGCAGTGTTAATTGAGACACTTGTTGAATTGGGCGCTCAAGTATCTTGGAGCTCATGTAACATCTTCTCCACACAAGACCACGCTGCTGCTGCAATTGCTGCTGCAGGTATTCCAGTGTTTGCTTGGAAAGGAATGAACGAAGAGGAATTCGATTGGTGCATTGAACAAACACTTCACGCTTTTGAAGGCGGAGAAGCTTTGAATATGATCTTAGATGACGGTGGCGATTTGACGAACATGGTGTTCGATCGCTTTCCTGAATTGGCTGCGGGTATCCGCGGTATCTCTGAAGAGACGACTACCGGAGTTCTTCGTTTGTACGACCGTGAAAAGAACGGAACGTTAATGCTTCCTGCAATTAACATCAACGACTCTGTTACGAAGAGTAAGTTCGATAACAAGTACGGATGTCGCGAGTCGTTGGTTGATGCAATTCGCAGAGCCACTGACTTAATGATGGCAGGTAAAGTGGCAGTTGTTGCCGGATACGGCGATGTTGGAAAAGGATCAGCTGATTCTTTGAGTAACGCAGGTGTTCGTGTAATCGTAACTGAAATTGATCCGATTTGTGCGCTTCAGGCGGCAATGGAAGGATATGAAGTTAAACGCATGGATACCGCAATTGCTGAGGCAGACATTATTGTTACTGCAACCGGTAACCACCAAATTATTGTTGGAAAGCACTTTATGGCTATGAAGCACAATGCAGTGGTTTGTAACATTGGACACTTCGATAATGAAATTGATATGGCTTGGTTGAACAGCAATTATGGTTCATCAAAAGATACCATTAAGCCACAAGTAGACAAGTACACCTTAGAAGGAAAAGACATTATTGTTTTGGCTGAAGGTCGCTTGGTGAACTTGGGTTGTGCAACTGGACACCCTTCGTTTGTAATGAGTAACTCATTTACGAACCAAGTATTGGCTCAATTGGAATTGTGGATGCACCGTGAGAACTACGAGAACAAGGTTTATGTTTTACCTAAGCACCTCGATGAGAAAGTGGCTATGTTGCACTTAGCAAAGATTGGTGTTGAGTTGGAGTCATTGACCCAAAGTCAAGCGGACTACATAGGTGTTCCAGTTGCTGGTCCATTTAAAAACGATGCTTACAGATATTAATCTTAGCAAATAGAAATGAAGAAAGGGTTGTCGAAAGTCAACCCTTTTTTTTTGTTTTATGTTGAAGGGAAAGTTTAAATTCGAAGAATAAATTATTTGTTTTATGATGAAAAGAAATTGGATTGCTCTTCTTATGGCCTTGGTTGCTTTGGCTTCTTGCTCGGTTGAAAAACGTGTTTACCAACCGGGGTATCATATTGAATGGAATCATTTTGCGAAGCAGGATGCGGAGCAAGACGCGGAGCAAGATGTTTCACAAGATGCTATGCAAGACGCTTCGCGAGATGTTGCACAAGATGCTATGCAAGACGCTTCGCGAGATGTTGTACAAGATGTTGCACAAGATGCTGCGCAAGACGCTTCGCGAGATCTTTCAGAGAATCTTTCGAAGAATCTTGAAACGGATGTTGCACAAGATGTTGCACAAGATGCTGCGCAAGACGCTTCGCGAGATCTTTCAGAGAATCTTTCGATGAATCTTTCGGAGAATCTAGACCTTTCGGAAAACCTTTCGGAGAAAATTAACTCAGATTTAGAATTCGTTCTTTTGATTATTCTAGCCCTGTTTTTACCGGCATTAACAGTCTTTCTATTGGAAGGATTTAGCAAGAATTTCTGGATAGCCTTGTTGCTTATGGCGGTTGCTTATTTATTGCCTTTTTCCTCTTTTGTTGTTCGCGGATTGATAGTTGCTATCGCGACAATTTTGGCAATAGCCGTCGTTTTTCACTACATGTGAAAAACACAATTCAACAAGAAAATGTTAAAGTGAAAGCGTTCTTCCTCCGTCAACGGGTAAGTTAATCCCGTTGATGTAGGCGGCAGCTGGAGAGCACAAGAATGAAATGGCATTTGCTATTTCTTCGGGTTTAGCCAAGCGCTTCAATGGGACTTCGTTTTCCATTTCATGTTTCACCTCTTCTGCGGTGTGTCCGGTTTTCGCTGCTTTGTTGTTCATGATTTGCTCCAATCTTCCGGTTGAAGTAGCGCCAGGTAAAACGTTGTTTACAGTAATGCCGAAAGCTCCAAGTTCTGAAGCTAAGGTCTTGCTCCAGCTAGCCACAGCTCCACGAATGGTATTGCTCACTCCCAAGTTCGGAAGAGGTTGTTTTACTGAAGTAGAGATCACATTGACAATTCGACCGTATCCCGATTTTTTCATTCCCTCTAAAACAGCTTGTGCTAAAATTTGATTGCAGATTAAATGAGCGTTAAAAGCTTGACGAAATTCTTCTATGTCGGCTTCAATGGCCTTGCCTGGATTTGGTCCTCCGGTGTTGTTTACGAGAATGTTTACCGTATGCTCTGCTGTTACTTGCTGAATAGCCTCTTTCACCGATTGTGGATGAGAGAAGTCTGCGACTGCGTAAGTGTGTTTATCTGGATTTTCTAATTGCGAAATGGCATGTTTCAATCGTTCTTCGCTACGGGCAATAAGAACGAGGGAAGCCCCTTGTTTTGCCAATTGCGTAGCAGTTGCAAAGCCAATTCCTTGTGTAGCTCCGCAAACAACGGCTGTCTTTCCAGTTAAATCTAAATTCATCATGTTCGTAGGTCTTCAGGTATAATACAAACCGGAATGGGTTGCATTTTGTGTTGATTTTGTCTGTTCAATTTTTGGTAAATGGCCAAGACTTCTCGCTCGCGTTTTGTTGGACTCTCTTTTCCTTTGACATAACTCATGGCCCACTCCAATTCAGGATAGGAAGCTCCCAGTTGGTCTTCATCGCTTCGGTCATCGCCGAACAAACCGTCTGTAGGAGCAGCGTTTAATATGTCGTCATGAATTCCAAGGGATTCAGCTAAGGAATAAACTTCAGTCTTAGTTAAATCTGCAATAGGTGATAGATCAACCCCACCGTCTCCGTATTTCGTAAAGAAACCAACACCGAAATCTTCCACTTTATTTCCCGTTCCTGCAACAAGATATCTATGAATTCCTGCGAAGTAGTAAAGGGTAGTCATACGCAATCTTGCGCGAGAATTGGCTAAGCTGAGGTTGTAAAGCGCATCGTTGTCTGAAGGGGGAAGTGCTTGCAGAAGGGTGTCGAAGGAAGAAGTTAGTTCCACGCGAACAGTACTTACTTGTTCAAAGCGATTCTCTAAGAAATCCATGTGCTGCTGTGCTCGAGTAACTTGACTCTGTGCCTGATGAATGGGCATTTCAACGAGTAGCGTTGGCATTTCAGTCATAGCGCAAAGAGTTGATGTCAAGGCTGAATCAATTCCTCCGCTAACGCCTACCACGAAACCTTTCATTCCATTAGTTTCGCAATAATTGCGAAGCCATTTTACTATGTGATCAACAGTTTGCTTTTTTTTCATAAAAAAATCCCGAACCTCAAAGGTACGGGATTTACAAAATGAAAGTAAGGACTTAGAACAAAATGCCAATGTTCAATTCAACATAATTTGGAAGTCCAGATAAATCGAATTGTTTTGCTGTTTTTGTAGCGTCGTTATTGAATACAGGTGAGTTTGTGCTTTGATCTTTCGCAACACCACTTCCTTTAAATGCATCTGTGAATCCGTTTTGGAAAGTTAATCCAGCTAAAAGGCTTGTGTTTCCTGAAAGACTGTACTCTATTCCAGCAGCGAAAATTAAATTAGAGGAAAATATGTTTATCTCATTTTTAATATCGTTCGTGCTAACTGAAGAGCTTTCACGATTTGATTTTTCCCAAGCGTATGAATTTTTATTCTGATAATATAGATAATCAATATCATCGTCACTAAGCGCCTTAAGATTCATATTCAACCCCAAGCCGAATTGTCCCCAATAGGTGATGTATCCAATCTCGTCGGTTTTCATTTTAAAGGTGAGTGGTATTTGAAGATATTGAAGTCGAAGATCTCTACTAATTAACCCCACTTGGTTCATATTTGTTATCGCGGTTCCTGTAGCATCAATATCATCTCCAGTGTATTCTGCGAAATAGGAATATTTTCCTCCAGTGTTATTAATGTTAAATCCAGTGCCAATCGCGTAATGATCTGCGAAGAAAATATCGAAGTTCAAGCCGTATCCAAATTGAAGCGATTTGTCGCCCACTGTCATGTTTGAATTGTCGCTCGCGAGCCAGGAAATGTTCGGAGAAACTTTAAATCCCAAGCGGTATTTACTTGGTGTTGATTTTTTTTCCTGCGCGAATGACAACGAAGTCAATAAGCAGAACAGAATTAAGGTGTTTATTTTTTTCATATAAAGATCTTTTTTAGTGACTTTTGCAAATAACTATGCCAAAGCTAACGAATTCTCTCCTTGTTGTATTGTCAATTTTGTTGACAATGCTTTGTTATTCATGCCGCGACGCCGACAAGCATAAGAATATTGACATCGAGATAGATGGAAAATCATTGTCACCACTAAGATTTGATTTAGATTGTTTTATCTCGGATTGGGGAAATGTAGAGCAGGTGTCTGCTCTGAAACAGAAATACGGTAAGTTTTTCTGTCTTTATCTGGAGCGCATAATTAATGCGGGCCCCTGCGATAGCGTTTCTACCTATAAGCTTGTTCAAGGATTTATTTCTAACACGGACTTCCAAGATTTGAAATCTGAGATTGAAAAGAATTATCCGCAGCAAAGGCTCGACTCACTTCATGAAAAGATTCTTGAGTCCACTTTGCGTTTTCAAACCTTGATTCCAAATATGAAGCTGCCTCAATTGATTTGGATGAACTCTGGGTTCAATGCGGGGGCCTACAGCACCGATGATTATTTGGCTGTTGGTTTGGATTTTTATTTAGGCAGGAACAATAGAATTACGAAGTCTGTTCCCTTTCCTCAATATCAAAAAGAAGATATGATACGCGAACAGCTAGTTCCGAATGCAATTAAAAATTTGGCTTATTATCACCTAATGAAAGCAGATACTATTCAGGCCGAAAAGGATATGTTGTCTGAAATGATTTTTCATGGTAAAGCGCATTACTTGACCTGGTTGGCGTTTGAGGAAATCCATGATTCCACGCTTATGGCTTGGACCAAAGAGCAATACACTTGGACCCAGAGTCACCAGTTGAATGTTTGGAAGGAAATAGCCCGGCAAGAGGTGCTTTTTTCGAAAAACAGAACAGAAGTACAAAAGTGGTTTGAGTACGGACCGTTTACCAATGCTGAGAATGTTCCTCAAGAGAGTGCTCCTCAATTAGGTGTTTATATGGGGCTGCAAATGGTAAAAAGTTACATGGAAAAGCATCCTGAAATTTCTGTTAGTCAGTTGTTAAAAGAAGACAACGCGCAAAAAATATTACAAGCTTATAAACCGAATTTATGAAGAAGTCAACCATTTCAATTGATATTGAATTAGACGAGAACAACGTGCCCGAAACCATTCAATGGGAAGCTCCGGAATTGGGTAAAAAGGCTGAATGTAAAGCCATGATTTTGTCGGTGTGGGACAAAGCTGAAGCTAACACCATGCGTATAGATTTATGGACGAAAGAAATGCAGGTGGAGGAAATGACGTTCTTCGTCCATCAGACATTGCTCACTCTATCAGACAGTTTTGAAAAGGCAACAGGAGATGCGCGCATGGCAGCAACTATGCGGGATTTCTGTGACTATTATGCGGAAAAAATGAAGATTAATCCTCCGTTATAAGGTGAAGTCGTTTGCAAACTCTTTCCTCCAAGCTGCAATTTGCTCTTGAATTTCAACACGCCCCATGCGCTCTACAGCTGCAGTAAGGAAGTGTTGAGGAAGTTCTTCCCAGGTCTTTTTCAATTCGGCTGAAAACGCATCGAAGCGAATGGTTTTTTGAAGTTCAGTAAGTTTCTCACACTTCGTGAAGGCAATGCAGAAAGGTAGTCCTTGTTCACCCAGCCACTGCATGAATTCAATATCGATTTTCTGCGGCGGTATTCTGAAATCGAGAAGTACGAATGTGCAGATCAAGTTCTCACGCTTATCTAAGTAGCTTCGAATGAAACTTCCCCACTTGTTGCGTTCGGTTTTGGAAGTTTTTGCGTAACCGTATCCTGGTAGATCGACCAAAAACCAGGGGTTCTTTTCTTCGTTTATTAAGAAGTGATTGATGGTCTGGGTTTTTCCCGGACTTGAAGATGTCTTGGCAAGACCTTTCTTGTTCACCAACATATTAATGAGTGAACTCTTCCCCACGTTCGAACGGCCAATAAAGGCGAATTCAGGATATGCTGGAGGAGGGCACTTGTCGATTTCAACAGATGACTTGACGAACGTTGCAGAATGAATTAATTCTTTGCTCATTGTGCTTTATATGTTTTGCTCTTTTAACCAAGCGTCGAGTAAAGTGTTGAATTGCTGAGATTGCTCCATCATGGGTGCATGTCCGCATTCATCTATCCAATACAATTTAGCTTGTGGAAGTTTATGTTGAAATTCTTCAGCCACTTCCGGTGGGGTAATGGTATCGTTTTTTCCCCAAATTAAACACGCCGGAATATCCATGTCTTTTAGGTCATCAGTCATATTATGACGTATGGCACTTTTTGCAAGCGCAAGAATGCGAAGCACTCGGTTGCGGTCATTCACCACTTCGTAGCATTCGTCTACCAATTCAGGAGTGGCATGTTTAGGGTCGAAGAAGGTGAGTGCTACTTTTTGACGAATAAATTCTTTGTCTTCTCTTCTCGGAAAACTCGAGCCGAATGCATTTTCATACAAACCGCTACTGGCCGTAAGAATAAGCGATTCAACTCTTTCCAAATGGTTTTTGGTGTACACAAGCGCAACGTGTCCACCCAGTGAGTTGCCCAGTAGGTTCACCTTATCCCATTTTTTATGTTGAATGAAATCGTGTAAAAATTCAGCCAAAGACTTTACGCCTGTGGTAAGCATAGGCATGGTGTAAAGGGGCAGCATGGGTATAACTACTTTGTAGCGTGGTTTGAAATGATCTACCACGTCTTTAAAGTTGCTTAATGCTCCGAATAAGCCATGAAGTAAAACAAGCGGCTTGCCTTCTCCCTCCTCTATGTAGGTGTATTCACCGTCGGTTTTTAAAGTGTATTCCATAATGTATAGCTCACGAATTTACGCGATTCTATTCGAGAACGGGCATTCATTGTTACAAGCAATGAACAATTCGAGGTGAATGACGGGAGGTGTTCATTGTAATCAACATTCCCACTTTTTCCCACAAGGGTAAATTTCAGTTTAAAGTGTTGAAAATCAAGAGTTATAAAGATTATTGAAAGTGGGCGTATCGCTGAAGTTTTTAACAAAATTGATATTTTTAGCTATGTAGTGGTAAAAAGTGGGAAGAAGTGATTATTTTTGGAAAACAATTCACAATTGAATGTTAAACCTACTCGGAGAATACCACTGTAAAGTCGACGCAAAAGGGCGCTTGCTCTTTCCTGCACGCTTGAAAAAGCAGTTGGAGAATGTTCTTCATCATGGTTTAGTAGTGAATAGAGACATTTTCACTCAATGCTTAATAGTTTATCCGAAGCCAGAGTGGGACATCGTGAATGAGGAAATGTCGAAGTTGAGCAGATACAATCAAAAGCATCAGATGTTCCAGCGGAAGTTCATGAAAGGAGCAACTCTTCTTGAATTGGACAGCGTAGGTCGTTTGTCATTGCCAGCCAGTCTTCTCGAATATGCAGGAGTTGACGGCACTAAGAACGATCTGGTTATTTCCGGTTTAGGTCAAAAAATGGAGATCTGGTCTTTGAATCAATACAACGCAGAAGTGTTGGGTGAGGAGATGGATTTTGGAGCGTTGGCGGAAGAGGTAAGAAAAGACATTGACGCAAAAGGCGACAAATAATGGAGCAGGTATATCACACCCCAGTGTTGTTGCACGAGTCGATAGAGGGGTTGAACATTAAACCCAACGGGGTTTATGTAGACGTAACCTTTGGTGGCGGCGGTCACGCAAAGGAAATTTTGAAACACTTGACAACCGGGAAGCTCATTGCATTTGATCAGGACGGTGAAGCCGCGAAGAATGTCCCTCAAGATGAACGATTGATTTTTGTTCCGCAAAATTTCAGGTTTGTTAAAAATTGGATTCAGCTGCATGGCTATCAGCAGGTAGATGGAATCTTAGCAGATTTAGGAGTGAGCAGTCATCAGTTCGATTCTGGAGAGCGTGGATTTTCAATCCGTTTCAACGGTCCCTTGGATATGCGCATGAATCAGTCATCGGGCATTTCTGCGGATGAATGGATCAACAAGTCGAGCGTTCAAGAGATCACAGATGCGTTAAGGATGTATGGCGAGTTAGACGGAGCCTATAAAGTCGCAACTGAAATTGATATGCACAAGCCCTTGGGAACTACGCAAGCGTTAATAGACTGCACGCAATCGTTTGCGAAGAGAGGTAAGGAGAAGCAGTTTTTGGCGCAAATGTTCCAAGCATTTCGAATGGTAGTGAACGATGAGATTGCTGTTTTGAAAGAGTTCCTGCAACAATCGCTCGAGTTGTTAGCTCCAGAAGGAAGGTTGGTGGTTATTAGTTATCATAGTTTGGAAGATCGCTTGGTGAAAGATTTCCTTCGGTCTGGAAATTTGGAAGGGGAGATAAAGAAAGATTTTTTCGGAAATCTCGAGCGTCAGATAGAGCCGGTGAAGAGCAAACCGATTCTTCCATCACAAGAAGAAATAGAAAGAAATGGTAGAAGTCGAAGTGCTAAACTTCGAATAGGACAAAAAAAATAAAACTATAAACCGAATGAATATTCGTTCGGTAAAATGAAAATGGCAAACCAAGAAGAGAATAAACGCAAAGGAATAACCTTCAGAGAAATCATTGGAGGAGATTTTTTGACACGTCAATCGTTGGTGCGTCAAATGCCTTTTTTCTTTTTTATTGTCGTTCTTTTTTTTATTCAGATTAGCATGATTTACTATTTCGAATCGGTTCAAATTGAAATGAAAAGAACAAAGGAGAGGTTGAATGATTTGAATTCCGAGTATAGCACGAATGCCAGTGAACTGAGTGTAAAATCACAGCACAGTGAAGTAGTGGGACAAGTTCAGCAGTGGGGTTTAATTAATTCTACAACCACACCGTTTATCATAGATGTAGATACGAATTTCTTCAAGAAGAATCATGAATGAACTGAAGAAAATATCTGTTCGAATCTACGTTCTCTACGTTGTTTTATGCGTTTTGGCATTGTTTATTATTGGGAAAGTATTTTACATTCAGGCAATTCCGAATGAAGATGCTCAAAGACGAGCAGCGCAGTTTACCTATCAGCTTCGCGATATTGAACCGGAAAGAGGGAGAATTTTAGCAGCGGACGGTTCGCCTTTGTCTACAAGTATTCCAGAATTTGAGATACGGTGGGATAGTAAAGGTGGGTATAATATCGAAAGATTCAATGCTAAGTTAGACAGTTTAAGTGCTGGAATAGCAGAGATTTTAGGCACGAAGTCAGCTGCCGAAATCAAGTTGATGTTTCAGAACGCGGTTGGTTCGAACAACCGATATATGAAGGTAGGGGATCACCTGAATTACAATCAACTTCAACGATTCAAAAAGCTTCCGTTTATCAAAGAGAAAAAATTAAAAAACGGATTTATCATTCTTCAAAAAGAAAAAAGAGCGAAACCATTCGGAGCCCTAGCAGCAAGAACTATTGGGATTTTCAGGGAGAGCAAGATGGTTGGACTTGAGGCTTCATATGATTCGTTGTTGCGAGGAAAAGTTGGCAAGCAAATGCAGCAGAAAATAGCTGGCGATACCTGGATGCCGATGACCGATGAATACGTTGTAGAGCCAGAGCCAGGTTTCGATGTTGTTACAACCTTGGATGTGCATTTGCAAGATGCTGCCCAGAGTTCTTTGCGTCACACAATGGAAGTGAACAAGGCAGATTGGGGTTGTGTCATTCTTATGGAGGTGAAGACAGGCTATATTAAGGCACTTGCTAATTTGACTTATGATTCTGTAGCGAAGAAGTTTTACGAAATAGAGAATTTGGCCTTAACTCAAAGCGTGGAGCCGGGCTCTACAATGAAGTTAGCAAGTTTGCTTGCAGCGATTGAAGAAGGCAACCTTGACTTAGGTAAAGTTGTTCATACGGGGTCAGGAGAATTTACCATAGGATCACACACTTTGAAAGATGTGAAAGCTTGCGGATCCATTACCATTGAACAAGTTTTCGCTAAGTCTTCGAACGTTGGAACAGCTATGATTGTTCGCGATGTATTTGGAAGTAAGCCACAGAAATTTCTGGATTATTTAGAAAAGTTCGGTTTTGGACAATTGGTGGGAATAGATCTTTTAGGTGAGGGAAAATCTAATGTTAAAAGAACAACGAAAGATGCAGGATGGAGTGACTTAAGTCTAACCCAAATGGCTGTGGGATATGAGTTGCAAGTTACGCCATTGCATCAGCTGTGTTTTTATAACGCCATAGCGAATGGCGGAAGATTCATGAAACCAAGATTGGTGAGTGAAATCAGAAAGAATGGATTGACTTATGAGAAATTTGAACCTGTTGTTATTCGTGAGAATTTCTTAAGACCGGAAACAATTGCGAAAGGCCGCAAGTTGATGGAGGCTGTAACAACAATAGGAACAGGAAAAAAGACATTTGCAAATTCTCCATACAGAGCTGCAGGTAAAACAGGTACAGCTCGAATTTATGAGAATGGCCATTATTTGGAAACGGCACACAGAGCATCATTTGTGGGTTACTTTCCTGCGGAAAATCCAAAATATTCTTGCATAGTAGTCATAAACAAGGCAAGAGTTTTCGAAGCATTTGGTGGAAAAATTGCGGCTCCTGTTTTTCGCGATTTAGCGAATATATTATTTGGAACCGAATTAGACATTCCTCATAATGCAATGGGCAATGACAGCACGTTCGTAGCCCAACCATGGGTGCCAACTATTTTGTCTGGCGAATCTGGTGCATTGCGCAAGGCAATGGCTCACGTTCAATTTCCTTATGCCATTCAAACCGATGCTCAATTTGTTCGTGCTGAAGTGGTAAATGGAAATATGGCTCTCTCGAGCAAAGACGCCAGTGGAAATCAAGTTCCAGATGTCCGAGGAATGGGGCTCACAGATGCACTTTACGTTCTGGAGAAAAGAGGATTGAAAGTTTCCTCAAAGGGGTATGGCAAAGTCGTTTCTCAAAGCATTCTTCCTGGAACGAAATCTAATCATCAAAACATTCAAATTACTTTACAATGAAGCTGCTGCAAGATATATTGTACAAAGTGCGACTGGAAGGTGTTGTAGGAACAACCAATGTTGCGGTTGAGAGCTTAACCTCAGACTCGCGCGCAGTTCGTCCAATGGCGTTATTCGTTGCTGTAAAGGGAATTCAATCTGACGGACATTCATTTATTGAAAAGGCCATTGAGTTAGGCGCTGCTGCGGTTGTTTGTCAGGATCTACCAGAGAAATTAGTTGAGAATATTGTGTACGTTCAAGTTGCTGATACTTCCAAAGCGTTGGGAATAATGGCTTCGAATTTTTATGAAAATCCTTCAGAAAAAATGAAGGTGTTAGCGGTAACAGGTACCAATGGCAAAACAACAGTAGCGACTTTGTTATTCCGATTGTACCGTTCAATGGGACACAAGTGCGGATTGCTTTCTACTGTTGTGAACCGCATTAATGATTTAGAAATTCCTTCAACTCACACAACACCTGATGCTGTTGCATTAAATGATTTACTGTCGCGCATGCAACGGGAAGGCTGCACGCATGTATTCATGGAGGCCTCTTCGCATGCATTGCATCAAAACAGAATGGCTGGAGTGAATATTGACGGAGCCATTTTCACGAATTTGACGCATGATCATTTGGACTATCACGGTTCAATGAATGAATACATTAAGGCAAAGAAGATATTATTTGATCAACTAGGTCCGAATGCATACGCAGTAGTGAATGCGGATGATCGTTATCACGATGCTTTGGTTTCTGCTTGCAAAGGGCGTGTTCGCACCTATGCGTTGCACACCATGGCTGATTACAAGACCAAATTAATTGAGAATACCCTTGATGGACTTCAAATAAATATCGATCGTTTTGAATTGCATTCACCTCTTATTGGAGAATTCAATGCATACAACTTAACAGCTGTATTTGCAGCCGCTGTTGAACTAGGAACAGATGCGACAACGGTTCTTGTTCATCTGTCGGCTTTAGGCGCGCCGGAAGGACGCTTTCAACACATTCGTAAATCAGATGGAACAACAGCGATTGTCGATTATGCGCATACGCCTGATGCATTGGAAAATGTGTTAGACACAATCCAATCGGTAAGGGGTAAAGAGGAAATTATTTCAATCGTGGGTTGCGGTGGCGATCGTGACCGCGCAAAACGCCCCGTTATGGCGTCAATCGCAGCTAATAAAAGTGATCGTGTAATTGTGACCAGCGACAATCCGCGCAGCGAAGATCCGAAGGCGATTATTCAAGAAATGGTAGCAGGTCTTGACCCTATTCAAAAGAAAAAAGTATTGTCCGTAACGGATCGTCGTGAGGCCATAGAAGTGGCGTGTTCACTGGCAAAGCCAGGTGATATAATTCTCATTGCAGGAAAGGGACACGAGAAATATCAAGAGATCAATGGAGTGAAATATCCATTTGACGATTTACAAATTATAACAGAACTCTTTCAAACGAACTAAGTATGTTGTACCACTTATTTGAATACCTCGACAAAAACATGCATTTCCCTGGATCAGGGTTGTTTCACTATTTGTCGTTTCGTGCTGCTTTAAGCATCCTTATTTCATTGACGATTTCCATGGTATTTGGAAAGACATTGATTCGAATGCTCCGTAAGAAGCAAGTGGGAGAGACCATTCGCGATTTAGGATTAGACGGACAAATGCAGAAAGCTGGAACTCCGACGATGGGCGGGTTAATTATTCTTGCGGCTATTCTAGTGCCAACCTTATTGTTAGCTGATTTGACGAACATCTACATTCAGACCATGATCATTGCAACCGTTTGGTTGGGACTCATTGGATTCTTAGATGATTACATCAAGGTTTTCAAAAAGAACAAAGAAGGGCTTGCGGGAAAGAGCAAGATTGTAGGACAAATTGGAGTAGGAATTATTGTAGCGAGCATGCTTTATTGGAATCCGTCTGTGACCATTAAAGAGAAAGTTTCTGATGTTCAAATTCAGAACGCAACAACCGAAGAACAGGCCATGCAATGGGAGGAAGAGAAAAGTTTAAAGACGACTATTCCCTTCATTAAAGGCAACGAATTTGACTATGCTTGGTTGGTTCCAGACAGCATGGAAAGTCCATGGGTGTTGTGGGGTGTGTTCGCCGTGATAGTGATATTCATTGTTACAGCAGTTTCGAATGGCGCGAATATTACCGATGGAATTGATGGGCTAGCCACAGGGACGAGTGCCATTATTGGAATTACGCTGGCCATCTTCGCTTACGTTTCGGGTAACTACATTTTTGCAGATTACTTAAACGTAATGTATATCCCACACAGTGGTGAACTTACAGTATTCATTGCGGCGTTTGTTGGAGCGTGTGTCGGATTCCTTTGGTACAACAGCTTTCCAGCGCAAGTATTCATGGGCGATACAGGAAGCTTGGCTCTCGGTGGAATTATTGCAACCTTCTCAATCGCTATTCGAAAAGAACTTTTGATACCAGTGTTGTGTGGAATTTTCTTGATTGAAAACTTAAGCGTCATGCTTCAAGTGGGGTATTTCAAGTACACCAAGAAAAAGTATGGCGAAGGTCGTCGCATCTTCTTGATGTCACCTCTTCACCATCATTATCAGCGTAAAGGAATGCATGAATCGAAAATTGTTTCTCGCTTCTGGATCATTGGAATTATGCTCGCTGTATTAACCATCATCACACTAAAAGTAAGATAATGAATAAGCGATTAGTCATACTTGGTGGAGGTGAAAGCGGAGCAGGCACAGCAGTGCTTGCAAAGAAGATGGGATACGATGTATTTCTCTCAGACAAAGGCTTGTTGAAGGACAAGTACAAAGAAGAGTTGAATGCACATGGTGTTGCTTTCGAAGAAGGAATGCACACCGATGAATTAATTCTAAATGCAGATGAAGTAGTGAAGAGTCCGGGTATTCCGAACTCGGCCAGATTGATTGTTGCGCTGCACGAAAAGAATATTCCGGTCTTGTCTGAATTGGAATTCGCATATCGTTATACGCAAGCAAAACTCATTGCAATTACAGGAAGTAACGGTAAGACTACAACGACTTTATTGACTTACCACATTCTTAAAAACGCAGGATTGAATGTAGGTCTTGGTGGAAATGTTGGAAAGAGTTTCGCGAGACAAGTTGCCGAAGAGAATTTCGATTTTTATGTGTTGGAAGTAAGCAGTTTTCAATTGGACAATATGTATTCGTTCAAAGCTGACATTGCTATTCTAACGAACATTACTCCTGATCACTTGGATCGTTACGATTACGATTTAAGTAAATACGCCGATGCGAAACTTCGCATTGCGCAGAACCAAACGTCTAACGATGTTTTCATTTTCAATGCAGACGATGCCATTACTCAAGAGACGATGGCGAGACATGTATTAAACGCCACCCTATTTCCAATTTCAATTGAACCGGGAAAGACCTACGAACAAGGTGGCTATTGCGACGAATTAAATTTTAACCTAAACACAAACCATAATTTATTTACTATGAAAATTACAGAACTAGCATTGCAAGGCAGACACAATTTGCAAAACAGCATGGCAGCAGGTGCAGCCGCGCGTTTTTTAGAATTAAGAAAAGAGGCAGTGCGCGACAGTTTAATGAACTTCGAAAACATTGAGCATCGCTTAGAGTTTGTTGCAAGTATTCATGGCATTCGTTTCATTAACGACAGCAAGGCGACTAACGTGAACTCAACGTGGTATGCATTGGAATCTGTGGACAAACCAATCATTTGGATCGCTGGTGGAACAGATAAAGGAAACGATTATTCTGAATTGTCTGAATTGGTGAAGTCTAAAGTGAAAGCGATTGTATGTCTTACCAAAGACAGTTCAAAAATTAGAAAAGCATTTGGATCTATTGTAGATACCATTATTGATACAGAAAGCGCAGAACAAGCTGTTCGTGTTTCTTATGATTTAGGAAAAGATGGGGACACCGTGTTGTTATCTCCAGCGTGTGCCTCGTTCGATTTGTTCGAGAACTACGAAGACAGAGGTCGTCAGTTTAAAGTAGCTGTGAAAGGACTGTAAATCATGCAGAAATTTCTTTCATATCTAAAGGGAGATCGGGTGATCTGGATGGTTGCACTTTTCTTGTGCACCCTTTCAGTATTGGCTGTATACAGCGCCGTATCTTCTTTGGTGTGGAAAGCAGAAGGTGGGAGCAGCGCGGGAGTATTGATCAAGCATATTTCTATGCTCGGTCTAGGAATGGCGTTCATGTATATTACCCATCTCTTGCCGCTAACTTTTTTTTCGCGAATAGGACAATTAATGATTTGGGTGGTTATTCCGCTCTTGGTATTTACGTTGTTCTTCGGTTCAAATATTAACAATGCTGATCGTTGGATTCGAATACCGGGTATTGGATTGACTTTTCAAACGAGTGATTTAGCGAAACTGGTTTTAATTATTTATGTAGCTCGACAACTTACAGTGAAGCGTCAGCTATTGGGAGATTTTAGAAAAGGTGTCCTTCCCATTGTTATTCCTATTGCAATAGTTTGTGCTTTGGTTCTTCCTGCAAACTTCTCAACTGCCGCATTAATTGGGTTTGTGTGTTTTTTAATGCTGGTTTTTGGCGGTGTGCCATGGAGACATTTGTTTAAGCTAATTGGAGTAGGTGTGGGTTTAATTGTATTGATTATTGCCGCGGGGGAATTGGGTCCGGAAAAATTACTACCGCGCTACAGCACTTGGAAAAATCGTTTAATCGGAAAGGAAGTTCAAGCTGGTGCAATAGACGATTCAAAATATCAAATTGAATTGGCGCAATATGCGATTTATGAAGGTGGAATTATCCCGAAAGGACCTGGATCGGGATCGTCGCGTAATTTTTTGCCGCATCCTTATTCAGATATGATTTACGCCTTTATTATTGAAGAGTATGGTTCTATTTTAGGCGGAGTGCTGGTTATGTTCATGTACGTTATTTTCTTGTTTCGTGTTATTCGAATTTCCATTCGAAGTCCGAAATATTTTGGTGGATTAACAGCGTTGGGATTGGGTTTAGTCATTTCTATTCAAGCTTTCATTAACATGGGAGTTGCAGTGAATTTATTTCCAACTACCGGACAACCACTGCCGCTTGTAAGTATGGGCGGAACGTCCATTGTTTTCGTAGCCATTATGTTCGGTGTTATTCTTAGTATTTCGAAGATGAGCGAAGAGAATGATGATGCAGAGCAAAATGATGAATTAGAAGGATCCCCATTTTAATTTCAAATGGAAAACAGAAGTTTAAATAAAGTTTTGTTATCGGCGGGTGGAACGGGAGGACATATTTTTCCGGCCATTGCAGTTGCGAATGAAATAAAAAGACGTTTTCCATCTTGCGAGATTTTATTCGTTGGGGCGGAAGGAAAGATGGAGATGGAGAAAGTTCCTCAAGCGGGATATAAAATTGTTGGACTTCCCATAGCAGGACTTCAACGCAAATTAACGCTTTCGAATTTTTTACTTCCAATTAAAATATTGAAAAGTATGTTGAAGGCGAAAGCTGTAGTGAAGGAATTTCGTCCGCAAATAGCTGTCGGTTTTGGAGGTTATGCAAGTGGTCCAACGCTTCGTGCGGCCGGAACAGCAGGTGTTCCAACGGTGTTGCAAGAACAGAATTCATTCGCGGGAGTTACCAATAAATTATTGGCGAAACGAGCGAAAGCGATATGTGTGGCATACGAAGGTATGGAAGTGTTTTTTCAAAAAGAAAAGATTCAGTTAACTGGAAATCCAGTGCGGAAAGATTTCGTGAAGTTGCCTTATTCGCAAGAAGAAGCTTTGGCTAATTTGAATTTCGATTCAACAAAAAAAACAATTTTAATTATTGGAGGAAGTTTGGGCGCACGCGCTGTGAATGCCGCGGTTGAAGCTTCTTTGAATACTTGGCTTCAGCAAGGATTCCAAATTATTTGGCAATGTGGAAAGATTTACAAATCGAATTTAGAGGCGAAGTACGAAGGAACTTCAGGTTTGCGTCTTTTCGATTTCATTCAAGATATGGCGTTGGTGTATGCTTCTGCCGATGTGATAGTTTCTAGAGCAGGGGCCATGAGTGTTTCTGAATTGTCGCTCGTGGGAAAGCCAGTGGTATTTATGCCTTCTCCAAATGTGGCGGAAGATCATCAGACTAAAAATGCAATGGCGCTCGTTTCGAAACGAGCAGCATTAATGGTGCGTGATAGTGAGGCGGAGTTGAAGTTGGCGGATGTTGTTTCCGCGCTTCTTCAAAATGAAAATGAGATTGCGGAATTGAAAGAGAATATTGCTGCATTCGCCAGGCCTAATGCAACGGAAGAAATTGTAGATACCTTAATTGAAGTGGTGTATGGAAGAGCGTAAGCTAACATGCGATGTCATGTATTTCTTAGGTATTGGTGGCATTGGCATGTCGGCCCTTGCGCGCTATTTCCATCGCAAGGGAGTGCATGTGATGGGATACGACCGCACGTCAACTGCATTAACGACAGAGCTAGAGTTAGAAGGAATTTCAGTTCAGTACGAAGACAGCGTAATGTCTCTTCCACAACTTCTTCATTCAACACCGAAAGAGAAAGTGCTTGTTGTTCGGACACCAGCTGTTCCAAAAGATTCTTCTCAGCTGCAATATTTCCTTCAACATGAATTTAGAATTTGGAAACGCAGCGAGTTGTTGGGTTATATAACTCAACTCGATGAAACCATTGCCATTGGCGGAACGCATGGTAAGACCACAACATCAACATTGGTGGCGCACATTCTACATTCAACCATCGGGTGCAATGCTTTTTTAGGTGGAATTTCTTCCAACTTCAATAGCAATGTTTTGCTTTCGAATACTTCACGCACGGTGGTGGAAGCGGATGAATTCGATAGAAGTTTTTTGACTTTATTTCCGAAGATTTCGGCCTTGACTTCCATGGATCCGGATCATTTAGATATCTATGGAAACGAAGAGAGTATTCGAGAAGGTTTCCTTTTGTTTTTGAAACAAACTCGCGAAGATGGGAATGTTGTTGTGAAAAAGGAATTGAATATTCACGACGAATTAATGGCAGAGCGGAAAGGTGTTTTGACTTACAGTATCTTGTCAGAAGCCGATTATTTCGCGACGAATATTCGAATTGAAGAGGGAAGTTATGTTTTCGATTTTCATTCTCCACAAGGAGAGTTGTTAGGTGTTCGTTTGGGTTTGCCTGGAAGACACAATGTGGAGAATGCAGTTGTGGCTATGGCTTGTTCGCTTCTAGCTGGGGTTGAGTTAAATGAACTGCCAGCTGTCCTTTCAAGTTTCAAAGGTGTTGCACGAAGATTTGATGTGCGCTTTAAAAGTGAGCGTGGCGTTTATATAGATGATTACGCGCATCATCCGACCGAGCTTTCAGCTTGTATTCGTTCGGTGCGTGAATTGTTTCCAGATAAAAAAATTGCAGGAATTTTTCAGCCGCATTTGTTTTCAAGAACAAGAGATTTTGCAGATGGATTTGCGGAAAGTTTGGAGCTATTAGATATTCCAATTTTATTACCCATATATCCTGCACGGGAATTACCCATTGAGGGAATTGATTCACAATGGCTATTTGATAAAATTCAAAAGACCGATAAATACATTGTAGAGAAAGATGCCATCTTCACCTTGTTAAATAAACTGCAGTTTGATGTGCTGTTAACGTTAGGAGCAGGGGATATTGATTCTCTCGTTTCTCCGTTGGAAGTATATATGAAAGGCGTGTAAAATGAAAAACGAAAAAGAAAATACAGCGAAAAAATCCTCTTGGTTCATGAGGGTTTTAGTGTTGGTGTTCTTTGTGCTTACGGGCGCTGGAACGCTTGCGCTGTGGGCTTTTTCAATTTCAAAACACAACGTTCAACCTGTGCCAGAAGTGCGAATTAATATTCAACGCGGTGACGGGGTGAATGAGTTAATTACAAAGGGAGAAGTGGACTCTATTGTGCATGTTCATTTTGGAATGTTGATTGGAACTCCCATAAATCAAATTGATGTTGGTGCCATTCAAGTAGCCGTTGATCGTCACCCAGCCGTTCAATCGTGCAATGTGTTTTTAGGCGTAGATGGAATTTTACATGTTGATATTCAGCAGCGAGCTCCGATGTTTAGAGTCTTGAATAGTGATGGTACCGGATTCTACGTAGATACGTTGGGCCAATCTTTCAGTTTGCTCGATCGCGCCGTGGCTTATGTTCCGGTTTTTTCAGTGGAAGGTGCAATCGGGTCCATGGAATTTCCTGCTAACAAAGAGTATTACGACGACAATGCTTTAGGGCTTACGTATTTGGATGAGCTCGTTTTATTCGGAAATCACATGCGGAAAAATGCCGATTTAAAAGATTGGGTCGAGCATGTGCATTTATCAAGCTCGGGCACCATAGAAGTTATTCCGCGAATAGGAAGACATGTGATAGATTACGGAAGCATCTATAATTTGGAAATGAAAACGAATATGCTTTTTCAGTTTTATCGTTCTCAACTGTATATCACGGATCTTGAAAAATACAGCCGAATTAATTTGAATTTTGAAAATCAAATTATTTGTGAAAAGCGCGGAGTTTCTGTTTTCCCGGCTCCTGCAGATAGCTTAACAACGAATACGAACAATGCACCCATTGTGATAGCTAACGACTTAATACCCGCAGCGGCAACACCTGCACAACAACCTCAATAATTATTTAAGAATATGGAATACAATACATTCGCCACTTACAACTCTCCAACCCCGAGCAACAAAGAAAAATTAGTTGTTGGAATTGATATTGGAACAACCAAAATCGCTTGTGTTGTCGGTAAAATAGATTCGTTTGGAAAGGTGACTATTCTTGGAATAGGTCGCAGTAAAAGCGACGGGGTGAAGCGTGGGATTGTTTTGAACATTGATCAAACGGTTGCTTCCATTAAGGAGGCCGTTCAAAAAGCCGAGATTGAATGCGGAATTAAAGTTCACCGCGTGAATGTTGGAATCGCTGGTCAACATATTAAGAGCATTCAGCAACCGGGAATATATACTCGCAAGGAATTAGAAACGGAGATAAGTTTGAGTGATTTACAAGCGTTGAAGGACGATATGTTCAAGATTCATGTTCCGGCAGGAGAGTCAATCATACATGTTATTCCACAAGAGTATACTGTAGATACAGAAGGTGGAATTAAAGATCCAGTTGGAATGGCTGGTGTTCGTTTGCAAGCGAATTTTCACATCATTACAGGTTCACTTCCAGCTATCAAAAATATTTATCGTTGTGTGAAATTGTCAGGTCTGGAAGTGGGTGAATTAACCTTAGAGCCGATTGCGAGTTCTGCGGCGGTGTTGAGCGAAGAGGAGAAAGAAGCGGGTGTTGCGTTGGTAGACATTGGTGGTGGAACAACAGACATTGCAATATTTCACGATGGCTTAATTCGTCATACTGCTGTGATTCCTTTCGGTGGAAATATTTTAACTGAAGACATTAAAACAGGGTGTTCAATATTAAGCAGACATGCCGAGCAGTTGAAGGTTCAATACGGATCTGCCTTAGCAGCAGAAACACAAAATGCAAAAGTTGTTGTTCCGGGATTGAGTGGCAGAACACCAAAAGAAATTACGTTGGGTGCGCTTTCTGGAATTATTGAAGCGCGCATGAAGGAAATTTTAGAGTTGGTTCACTTTGAAATTATGCGCAGTGGTTATGAGAGAAAGTTAATTGGTGGAATTGTATTGACCGGTGGTGGTGCGCAATTGAAGCACATTAAGCAATTGGTTGAATACATCACAGGATTGGATTGCCGCATTGGTAAGCCCATTGAACACGTAGTTAATTATAAAGATGAGTCTCAGTTGCCTCCAGCTCTTTCTACCGGCGTAGGTCTTGTTATTACTGGAGAGGAGAATGTGGGTGAAGATTATTTCGAGCGTGTTCTTGGAGAAGAGTTAGTTGAAGATAACGTAGCGTCAGAAATGCAAACAGAGATTCAATCAGAAGATACCGAGGCAGAAGAAGTGTTTGTTCCTATTGGTGATTTCTCTTCATACATGGAGACCATGGAAGACGAGGTCGAAGATTCATCAGAAGAAGTGACGCAAATGGCGAATGTTCAGGATGAGTCGGTTCACACGCAAGAAGAAGCCATTCAGAAACCTGAGAAAATTCGTGGTCCACGAAAGCCTTTCGGTGAGAGTATGTTAAGTCGATTCAAAGGATTCTTTGAAAACGACGAAGCGGTGAATTAATTTTTTTCGAAAAGTGCCACCGCCTCCAAATGTGAGGTGTGTGGGAACTGATCGACGAAGCTAATTTTCTTCAACTGATATCCAGAAAGAATCAGTGTCTCGCAATCTCGTGCTTGTGTCGCAGGATTGCATGAGATGTAAACGATGCGCTTCGCATCGAGTCCGATTACTTTTCTTAATGTCTTTGGTGAAATGCCTCCGCGCGGTGGGTCTAATACGAGCGTGTTGATTTGGTTTTGAAATTGCGGTTGTTCCAACAAGAATTTTCCGACATCGGCTGCGAAGAATTCAACATTCGAAACGTTGTTTTCTTTTGCATTTTTCTTAGCGTCTTCAATGGCAGCTTCCACAATATCAACACCTATAACAGGTAGGGAGGTTTTTTGCGCAATGAGTTGTCCAATTGTTCCTGTTCCACAAAACAGATCGAGAATATATCCATCGGGAACTTCAGCTGGATTGCAGTAATCTATTGCTTTGGTGTAAAGTCTTTCAGCGCTTTTCGGATTGGTTTGAAAGAAGCTCTTCATGTTTACTTTGAACTTCAGTCCCAACAGAATTTCTTCTATTTCTGAATTTCCGAAGAGCACAAGGGAAGAGCCATTCAGAGGTTCTGCGCGATCTCCAGTGTCATCATTCAGCGTATGAATAATTCCACCGCAGCGATCTCCTAATATGTCTAAAACAAGTTTAACAAATCCATCGCGATCGAATTGCTCTAGTCCAACTGAAGAAGTAACTAGGTTAATCAGAAGGAGGTCATGGGTAAAAGATTTTCTCACCACAACATATCGGAAGAAACCTTCGCGCTTCGGTGGATGCCAAGCAGGAAGTCCGCTGTTTATGCAGAAGGTGCGAATTCGATGAAGGTTGTTTTCGAATGTCGCATCGAAGAGTCCCGATTCAGCATCTAGGTTTTCAACCATCCACCAAGTGCCTCGGTGCTTGAAGCCAAGACCGAAATCATCGAGTTCGGTTTTGGTTGGAAGGTCGTAGCGTATAGCACTGAAGCTATATTCCATTTTGTTTCTGTAGTTCCAAACGGAAGGAGAGTCGATGTATTCATCGAAGAGCTCGTCTATGTTCTCAATTTTCCCAATGCGTTTGTAGAGTTGAAGACAAGAATCTTTTTTCGCTTCGTGTTGTTTTTCTATAGGCCATGCGGCGTAAGGTGCGCCCGGAATGCGTTGGTAAGGCAAGTTTATTTCATCGGGAGAGTTCTCAAGTACTTCAATCAATTTGCAATTCGCAAATCGTTTGTCGGGCTTAATCACTTGTGCACGCACAAGCTGTCCAGGGAATGTATTTTCAACAAAAACGGTAAAATCGCCTTTGTCGGTTTTCAATAGTCCAATGCCATTGCCTCCGAAGGCAAAGCGGTCTATTTTTATATCGAGTATTTGATTTTTTTTCAGCACGGGGCAAAGATATGTTCTTCGAAAGATACTTTGTAAGATTCTGCGAAAGATGCGATGCAAGATACTTTGTAAGATTCTTCGAAAGGTCTCGCGAGGCGTCTTGTGTAGGGTCTTGTGCAACATCTCCCGAAGCGTCTTGCGTAGCATCTTGCGAAGCATTGTTTATCTTCGTTGTAACAAAAAACACACTTATGAAATCGATACTACTGGTTTTTGCAATGATTGCATTTGGATTTAGTGCAAGTGCACAAAAGATTTATTCAGAAGATGCTGAATACAAGGCTCAGGTTAAAGTTTATGTTGTGGATGCCGAGTACAAAGCAGATTTACTGGTTTATAAGGAAGACGCGGAGTATAAGGCAGGTAGCAATGATGGTCGTTGGTTTTTCGTAGATGCGGAATACAAAGCGACTAAGAAGATATATTTTGAAGATGCCGAGTACAAGGCTGATTTGAAAATTTATTTCGTCGATGCAGAGTACAAAGCAGGTTGGAAGAATTCTTCTAAGAAGCACCTGCTGTTCTAAATTCTGCCATGCGAAAAATAAATCTGTTTCTTCCTGTAATAATTGCATTCGCGATTACACTTGGACTTCCAAATTGGTTGTCGTGGAATGAACGGGTAGTCTTGTCAACTGTTTTAGTTATGCTGTGGTGGTGGATATCTGAAGTGATACCCATGGCAGTAACCGCTCTAATTCCGATTTTGGTTTTTCCAATTTCGAATGTCATGAGCATGGAAAAGGTGGTTGTGCCTTACGCCGATAAATTTGTCTTTTTATTTCTAGGTGGATTTCTGTTGGCTTTGGCTATTGAGAAACATGGATTGCATAAACGGATTGCCTTTCGTTTACTTGATTTGGCCGGTAATGCGAAAGCGCGCATACTGCTTGCTGTCATGTTATCGTCTTATGTTTTGAGCATGTGGATTAGCAACACGGCAACCGCGATGATGCTTATTCCAATTGCTGCATCTGTTGCTCATTTACTTTCAGCCCATCAGCATGAGGCAAAGTTCAAACGTGCTTTAGTTTTGGGTGTTGCTTATGCGGCGAGCATTGGCGGAATGGCAACCTTAATAGGAACTCCTCCGAATGTTGCTGCTGCAGGTATAGTGAAGGAACAGTTTGGTGAAGAAATTTCATTCTTGGATTGGATGAAGTACGGTATTCCGTTTTCATTGGTCTTGTTGTTACTCGTTTTTCTGGTTCTTTCAAAAATTCATTTCAAACGGAAAGAAACCATTGAGGGTGCTCATACGGAATTGCATAGCATTCGCCAGGGAATGGGCGGCATGATGAAATCTGAAAAGAGAGTGTTGCTGATTTTTTTGGGAGCTGTTCTTTGCTGGATTTTCCAATCGCCTATTTCGAAAGCGTTGAATGTCGCGGCTTTCAACGACACTTGGATTGCCTTAGCTTTCGGATTGTCTTTGTTTTTTATTCCGAGAGGAATGTCAGAACCGAATGAACGTTCGGTGGGATTGTTGGAATGGCAAGATACGGAGAAATTGTCGTGGGGAGTCTTGTTGATGTTTGGAGGAGGATTGACTTTATCTGTGGCGTTTAAAGAAGTTGGATTACTGGAAAGATTGTCACAATGGTTATCTGTTGTGAATGTAGGTAGCTCATCTGCTTACCTCATAATGTTATGTGGAATAGGATTGTTGCTCACGGCGCTCATGAGTAATTTGGCCATGGTTACGCTGTTCGTGCCAATTGTAGGCGTGTTGGCTCAGGCCAATGGAATCTCACCCGCTGCGTGGGCCATTCCGGTTACACTTGCTGCGAGTTGTGATTTTATGTTCCCTATGAGTACTCCACCGAATGCCATAGCTTATGGCACGGGTTGGGTGAAAGCGAAGGACATGTTCGCAATAGGAATTATTGTGAATTTGATTTCGTTTGCGTTGTTGGTGGGGATGGTGGTTCTGATGGGAAATTAATTCCCGCCGAAACTAACCAAATGTCTTTCAACGCCGATTTTTTTCACTTCGCCATTAGCGCCAGCAATGATGTAATGCTCTCCCATTTCATCTCCAAGTAAATCATTGATTTTTTTTCTGATCTTCGAAATGGTCTCGCTTATTTTTTGAGTATGCGCATTGTCGGTGCGTTCATTGATTCTTCTTGTAGCCGTTGCCCTATCCGAAGTTGGACTAACCTTTAAATACAGTTCAGTGAGTTCTTCGCGATGTTCGTCGAGCATGTTAAGTTTCACTCCTTCAGGTTTGCCTAGGAAGAACAAGTAGATTGTTTTTTCAATCTTGTCGAGTTTTAATTCGATGTTGGCAAGGTCTGGAAATTGAATTTTATAGTTCGGTCCAGAGATGTGCATGCGGCTGGGTTTCTTTAACAGCGAATAGCGGTCTCGAAAAAGGATTTCGCTGCGCATGGCCTCCATGATTTCAAATACTTGATTGGCGAGAAGTGGGTCGACTTTTTTATTCTCCAACTGCTTTACACAGTCGGAACACAAATCTGCTGTGCGAATTTTTAGAATAAGTTCAGCTTTGTTCCCACAAAAGTCATTCATGCATCCCACCGATTTTTGGTGGACGCCTTCAGACATTTCACGAATGTCAGAGAACATGTAGTGACGAAGCAAATGTGTTGTGATTAAATAAACGATACTTGCTCGTGAAAAACCAGGTAAATAAAAGCCAAGTCCTGATGTTTGTACGAATCCATTTCTTCCTCCTTTTGGATCAGGTGCTGCAAACCAGTTGAACTCATTGCCTTTGTCGGTAAGGAGAATCACGAATTCAAATTCAGAAGTGTCATTCGCTTTTCGGAAGGTTAGACACCTTTCAAAGATATCATCCCATTTCAATCGAGTCAGTGTTTGTGGCGCCTCAACATAATGACCGTCTAAAGAACAGATCTCCTCGTTCATATCTGAATAGGAGGCGTAGACTTGAATCATTTCTTGGGGAATAGGGTGCGTTTTATCCCGTCCATTCTCGTCTTTGTTGTCGAATTCGATGCCTTCATCGTCTTCAAACACGGGTTCATCTATTGTAGATACAAATTCTAGCGGACCAGAAAATAGTTGCAGTTGTTGCAAAATTTCCTGGTAGGCAGCTTTGTCTACTTCTTCTGATTTTAATAAATGAACCCGTGTTCGCATGACGATAAATTTAAGAATTATAATTCACCAAACCCTTCCCAATTTTTTCCAGATCTTTTTGATTGGATAGAACGCTCCAATTCGTTAGCAGCATAGTGCATAGTTTCTTTAATGTCAGCCTTTGCTGAAGAATACACACGTGATTGTTGCATGTTCAATCTGCTCGCGGCTCCCCAAGCATCAATGTCTGCTCCAATGAAAGCGAAGTTCCAATTTCCGGTTGCTTCTAATTCTTTAATTGAAGAAGAGATCTCTTGGTATTTGAACATACGTGAGGCGTTCTCTCCTCCATCTGTGAAAATAACAATCATAACCGTTCCGTTCTTTTCCTTCAGGTCACGTCCAATTGCATATTTCATGCGGTTAATCACGGTGCCTATGGCGTCAAGCAATCCTGTCATTCCGTCTAACACATAATCTTTTTCCGTAAGCACAGGTAATTCTGCTGCAGGAAGATTTTCAAAGACCAACTCAGGACTGTCGGAGAAAAGTGTTAGCGAGACATAGATCGGCTGATCTAAGTTGCGCTCTTGAATGGCTTTAATTGAATGAAGCTTTTCATTCAACCCTTCAAGGGTTTCTTTGTAATGCGATTGCATACTTCCACTTTTGTCCAAGACAATGTGGTAGTGGGTGGCGTTTTGTTTATTCATTTTGTTTAATTATTTACGCAAAGATGTGGTGTTGAACAAGGCTAAGTAAAGTTTTGACAACCTTGTTTTTTTAATTGAAATGAAGTTGAAGAGGGATTTTCTTTTTCCAGTTTTCATTGATTTTATTGGTATTGTAGAGCGAAGGGAATACTTCGTTTCTTTTAGTAACGGCGTGTTGACTTACATGTGAAGTTTGATTTTTTTTGTTTTTAATGAAGTGGTAAATCCGGATATCTGACTTCGTTATTTTTTTTGAGCGAATGAGTTCTTTGGTCAGATTTTCAATATGCGTTCCTCGCGTTTCAAAGAAGTAGTGGTAATTCGGAAAATGCTTCAAGAGATTTTTTATGAAGGTGCCAAGCTCGGTAACAGGCATGAGGTTTTCTAAATTGTCTAAGTACATCCAGCCGTGATCATTGTGAAAATTGAATTCACAGTGCATGTCCTGATGTGAAATGATTTGCGTGAGTAAAAAGATTTTTCGTTGTTCCGTTGAACTCAGCTGGTAGTATTGAACACGTTTCTTGTTCGAATATTCGAAGAGATAGGAATAACCGTAGTTGTTTCCTTCGCTGTCAGTGAGCTCGGACTTAAAAGGTTTTGGCAATCCGAAATCTTTAAAAATGGGTGTGATTTTTTTTGCGTCAGAAAAAAGTTCAAATTCGTCGAGTTTTTTAAAACCGTCTTCAATATTTTTAAATGCAGTAGGTGTGAAGCGATTGTAGTTCTTCGCAGTGTTAAGGAGGTTTCTTTGAAAGTAAAGTCCTAGCGTTGAGAAGCATTGACGGATAAACCAGGAAAGTGATTCGGCGAATTCTGTTAAGCTATTGAATTCAGTTATTTCGAAGAGTTGAAAGAAAAAATCTTCAAAGGGAAGATCGCTTTCTTGGTTCGTGCCTTTTTTTCTCATTTTCAGCGCTGGGGTGCGCTGGAAGAATTCGCGCTCGGCCTGTCCAATGAAATTCGAATCATCGGCTAAACGAAAAACGGCTATGAGTAATTCAGATCGGGTTGGACAATCCACTGCTAAAGGAACATTTTTCTCTTGTTTGGACAGGAAGTCCTTAGCTGCTTCGAAAAGGTTCAAGGTGGGAAGGGTAAACAGCTGACCATCGCCATCGGCGTATTCAAAGATAAGTTCTTCATTGAAGATGATTTTGAAATTGGAGAGTATTGCTTCCTTTTTCTTTTCAGCTGGTTTGAATTCGTAGGTTTGTGTGAACACACCAATATCGGCGCGTACCTCAAAGCCAATCTTCAAAGGTTTGCTCTTGTCGTGTAAGATGTTCTCGAAATTGGCATAAGGACCAAATGACTGGAAGTATTTTACTTCTTTCATTTCTTGATCGTTACTTGGGAATAATTCAAGGAGATTAATTAAACTGCTTTTTCCTGTTGCTAATTCTCCGTAAAGGAAATTTAATCTTCCAATTTCCCAGGTTTGTTTTTCTTGAAATACAGTGAAATTCTCAGCGTGAATGAATATTTGATGCATAGTTTTTAGTCTTCTTGGCGAAAGTATTTGTTAGGTGTGCAGTGTTGCTGCATGAAAAAAAAAGTCAAAGCGGTGGCCGTTCCTGTATGTGCGGGAAGTCCCGTAAATAAAGGAGTTTAGCTTTTAAAAAATAAAACGGGGTGATTTTTTCAAATCGGGATATCAAAAGTAGAATGACTTCTCGCGCGAAAGGGCAAATAGTTTTTAACTGTTGAAAAAACGAATTGCTTCGACCTATGTTAAAAAATATTTATTTTCAAGATTGATAAGCCCTGCGGAATTAATTGAAATAAAAATTAATGCAAAATAATTTTTTTGGCACGGTGAAATAATTATCCACAATGGAATGAAAGGTACATTTTCGTCCTAATTTCACTTTCCCATGTCAGCCCCTAAAAAAACATTTACTCTTCTTCAGCTTACGCAAAGCATTCACAGAGCTGTGCAGTCTGCATTCGATGGCCGGTATTGGATAGTAGCTGAAATGAATAAGCTGAATCTTTATCCGAAGAGCGGACATGCCTATCCGGAATTGGTTGAGAAGCAAGACGGAGTAATTGTAGCTGAAATGCGCGCAAACCTTTGGAAGAACGATTTCGAGCGTATTAATCAGAATTTTATACAGGCCGTTCAAGAACCTTTGAAAGATGGTATAAAAGTGCTTATGAATGTTTCGGTTGGATTCGATTCGAAATATGGTATTTCTTTAACTATTCATGAAATAGATGCGAATTACACCTTAGGCGATTTAGAGCAGGAAAAGCAGAACAGCATTCAGGCACTAAAGAAGCAGGGCATTTTCGATTTGAATCGAAAAAAGAGTTTGCCTCTGCTTCCGCAGAGATTGGCTATTATCTCTGTAGCGAACAGCAAGGGATATCAAGACTTCACCCACGTGCTCGATGAGAACGCCTGGAAGTACAAATTCTTCCACATGCTTTTTCCTTCTTTGTTACAAGGAGATAAGGCTGTTGCAGATTTAACCAATCAGCTCAATCGCATTCGTAAAGTCGCCCATCACTTCGATGCGGTCGTAATTGTGCGAGGTGGGGGCGGAGATATAGGATTGGCCTGCTACAACAATGTGAACCTGTGCAAAGTCATTGCCGAATTTCCATTGCCCGTGCTCACGGGTATTGGTCACCGCGTGAATGAATCGGTTGCAGATATGGTGGCTTATAAGAATCTAATTACGCCGACAGATCTGGGCAATTACTTCATTCAACAATTTCATAATTTCTCTTTGCCCGTTCAACGCGCAGAAGAAGCATTGGCAGACAAATCGTTGCGTCTTCTTTCCGAAACGAAAACGAAATTGCATGGCTTTGTGTTGTTGTTTCGCTCAGTGGTTGAAACAACCTTGGTCAAGAACACTTCGAAGATTGAAACGCTTCGCGTGGGATTGCGCACGAAAACAATTCAGCACGTTTCTAATGAGAAAGGTAATATTCAAAAGCTTTCCAAAGCCTTGGCCAACGACGCGCGAACACTCTTGACCGCAGAACGGGTTTCTGTTTCCAAATTACAGGAAGGAATGAAAAACCGAATAAATATTCGGTTGTCTAAGGAAGAGATGAAAGTAAACGGATTGGAGAATAGCGTTCGTTTGTTAGATCCACGAAATGTCTTGAAACGCGGATTCAGCATAACCTTGGTCAATGGAAAAGCAGTGACCGATGAGAATGAAGTAAAATCAGGAGAAGAAATAACAACGTTATTATACAACGGAACATTAAAATCTATTAAAGAATAAAATATGAGTGAATCAGAAGTAAACTATGCACGTGCCTTCGAAGAGTTGCAGGCCATTGTAACCGAAATTGAATTGGGACAAATTACAGTGGACATCTTGTCTGAAAAAGTAAAACGCGCTTCAGAGTTAATAGCCATCTGCAAAACGAAGTTGTCTTCGACGGAGGAGGATGTGAACAAGATTTTGAAAGAGATGGACCAGTAGATTCTTTGAAAGGTGTTGCACAAGATTCTTCGAAAGATGTTGCACAAGATGTTTCACAAGATGTTTCACAAGATGTTTCACAAGATTCTTCGAAAGATGTTTCACAAGATGCAAGCAAGATTGCTTCGCAAAGTTGGCTTAATTTTGACGCATGAAAATAGAAATTTGGTCCGACATCGTTTGTCCGTTTTGTTACATCGGGAAACGTCATTTAGAACAGGCGATAGCGAAGACAGGAAAGACAGTGGAGATTGATTGGAAGAGTTTTCAATTGGATTCTAGCGTGAAGCCAGAAGATGCAGGCGCTTCGGTGGTGGAGCATTTGGCAGAGAAGAAGGGGATGTCCATTGATCAAGTCAATGGCATGATGTCTCATGTTGAATCCATGGCGAACAACGCGGGATTGGATATGAAATTGAGAACGTCGTTTGTTATGAATACTTTTCACGCACATCGTGTATTGCATTTCGCCAAGTCGTTAGGAAAAGGATCTGAATTAAAAGAAGCGTTTTTAAAAGCACACTTTACTGACAATATGAATTTGAATGAAGAAGCGAATCTGATTCGCGTTGCGGTTGCTGTAGGATTGAATGAAGCAGATGTGCAACGAGTTTTATCTTCCAATGAATTTGAAGATGCCGTGAACGAAGATGCCTATACTGCCCAACAGTTCGGTGCTCGCGGAGTTCCATACTTTGTCTTCAACAGAGAGTCGGCTGTGTCTGGTGCTCAACCCGTTGAGGTGTTTGAGAAAATTCTCTTGGGCGCATAGAATTCTAGTAAATCATGTTTTTTGAAAACAAGTTAGAAATCTTGTTGTTTAGGATATAGAATGTACAAAAATTGAGCAATATGAATGCAGTAGAAGCAATGCAATGGAGATATGCCACGAAGGCCATGAATGGCGAAAAAGTGAGTGATGACAAGATTGAAAGAATATTGGAAGCGATTCGTTTGTCGCCATCTTCAACCGGATTGCAGCCTTATGAATTGCTGGTTATTACAAATCCGGAATTGAAGACCGAATTGAAAGCGGCAGCCCACAACCAGAGTCAGGTTGAGGATTGTTCGCATTTGTTGGTTTTTGCTGCATGGGATACTTATACGGCTGATCGTATTAACACTTGGTTCGATTTGGTGAATGAAGTTCGGGGGAATCAAGGTGAAGGATGGGAGAAGTATCGCAATTCTATTTTGAATAGTTATGTTCCTCGCGCAGCAGAGGTGAATTTCGAGCACGCATCGAAGCAGGTTTACATTGCCCTTGGAATAGCCATGTTAGCTGCTGCATTGGAAGAGGTAGACGCGACTCCAATGGAAGGGTTCAAGCCCGCAGAGGTTGATCGTATTCTAGGTCTTGAAGAGAAAGGATTGAAGTCGGTATTACTCTTGCCATTGGGCTATCGTAATCCAGAAAAGGATTATTTGATTAATGCTAAGAAGGTGAGGAAGTCGATGAGTGATTTTGTTCGCGAGGTTAAATAGAGTTAAAATTCAATCAATAAAGAAGTCCCACTGCGAAGTGGGATTTTTTATCTGGGGTTGGGTTATTTTTCATATTGAGTTGAGAATGGTCTTTAATTTATTCGATGAAACTGGACTGATTGATAAAGACGATATATAGCGTAGAAATCTGTATTCTAAATAAAATAATCTTTTAATAAAGTTGAGAGAGGGGCCTAAGTTTTTTTCGTCTACTAAATGGTATTTTTAATACATTTGAGTAAATTAAAAAAATGAAAAACATTGATAATAACCTTAAGCCTAGCGCTATTAAAAATTGGTGGATTGCCAGAACAGTTGCTCAGAAAATATTGGTAATGTTTATTGGAGGGTTTTTGCTATTTACTCTTTCGAAATTAGCAGATATGGGGCCAACGTCATGTGATTGTGCGAGTCTTTATGAAAATAGTCCTTGGAAAAAAAATTATTCAGCTGAGGAGTTAAATGATGGTTCCACATTACACAAAGACGCAAATAATTATGTGGAAAAGGCGAAGAGATGCGCTATTAAATATGGTAATTTGTCGGATATTGAAGCGGAATTAGCCAAATCAACGCTTCAAATGAATATGATACCGGGATTAGACCGAGCTATCGAGAACGCGAAAAAAGAATGTGCATCTAAATGAGAAAGAGATATTTAATGTTTGGTTTCTTTAATTCCTTTAAGGGTGGATATGAAGTTTGTGTTTAGATGTTGAATATATGAGCGATTCTATGAGAAGTTCATCTAATGTTTTGAAAGTAAGTTTATATTATTTTTTGTTAACGACAGGGTCTTACCTTATTCCTCTTAGCATTGCCATGCTATTTAATATATCATATTTAGATTTAGTACCTACAGGTTTTGGTACTCTTGTTTTTGGCGTTATTGTGTTAGTATTACTTGTAGTCATTCAAACAGATTTTTGGAGGAAAATTCAAGGTTTTCTAATTTTACTCTTCTTGGAAAAGGTGTTAAATTAAAGAGAACTCTTGTAGATTTTTTTGTTATTCAATATTTCATATTTTCTTATTCACGGCTGTTTGTAACATATGTGCTTTGGTTTGTTTCTGTTAATGGAGCGAGTCCTGCTGTTCCTACGTTTTTAGTTTATTTTATGTTGCTAATGTTCTTTGTTATTATTTTCAATAATGTGGATAAATTTATTCGGTTGATACAAATCCTTACACCACTGATTTGGACACTTGTTTTTCTTTGTTTGATTTGGACGCTTTAGAGTATGCTTAAGTGATTGTACAAATTATATATCCAATAGATTAGTGCCCCCCCTCAATCAGCAAATCCTAATGTATAGAATCCTCAACAAACTGCACATCTGAATGTGCAATTTGAATGTTCTTAAGTAAACTTGAGCGAATTCCCACCAACAAAAAATCCTCACCAATGCTGAGGACCTTTTTTGTCTCTTCGTGATCCCGAAGGGATTACATTTCCCTTTGGCTCCGAATTCCGAAACAAAAAAGTTCAGGAATTTCATTCCTGCTTTTTGTTTGTCTTCATTCGACCTCAAGTAAACTTGGTCGAATTCAACCAAACAAAAAGTCCCCAACTGCGTTGAGGACTTTTTTGTCTCTTCGTGATCCCGAAGGGATTCGATAAATTAGTAAATTGCACATATGGAAGTGCAAAATTGAACTATATTTGCACAATAGGATATGCAATATGGAAATTTTACTGGAACAATCTGAACGACTTGTCGCAGCTACATCAATTGAATACAAGCGTTATTTGTACAACACTGTTCAGTGGAATAGTCGGCTAATAGGCATTAAAGGAGCACGAGGCACTGGAAAAACAACACTTTTGTTACAGTGGATAAAGGAGCTTGATTTACCTGCTGACAAGGCGGCTTATTTTTCGTTGGATGACCTTTATTTTACGGTTAACTCACTGAAGGATACTGTTACACAATTTTATAAAAATGGAGGAGAAGTTCTTGTCTTAGATGAGGTGCACAAGTACAAAAATTGGTCGCTGGAGATAAAGAATATCTACGACTTTTTTCCAAGTCTGAAGATCATTTTTACTGGATCTTCTATCATTGACATTTCAAAGCAGGAAGGGGATTTAAGCAGAAGGGCATTGATGTATGAATTGCCCGGATTATCGTATCGCGAGTATTTGCTCATGCAAGGAATTGTTGAGCTGCCAGCAATGAGTTTAGAAGATATTTTATTGAAGAATGAAAAAATAAAGAAAGGACTTCCGAAGGGTTTTCGCCCACTGGAGCATTTTGGTAATTATTTGAAGTATGGTTATTATCCGTTTGGGTTGGAAGATGAAACCACCGTTCATCAGCGCATTAATCAGCTTATAAGAACCATTGTTGAAGTGGATATGGCTGAACTCAAAGATTTCGATATTCGAAATGCGAAGAAGTTACTGCAATTGGTTTATGTGATAGCACAGCAAGTTCCATTCAAGCCAAACATTTCGAACCTTGCAACGAAGACAGGGATACATAGAAATTCATTGAACAATTATTTACATTATCTAGAGCAGGCCAAGATTATTTCATTGTTGTTTCCGGAAGGGCAGAGTGTTGCGGTATTGCAAAAGCCTGAAAAAATATTTCTGAATAACACGACCCTATTAAATGCTCTTTCAGCTGAAGAGTCATCTGTTGGCACTGTTCGAGAGACTTTTTTCCTCTCGCAGCTTGTTCCATTTCACAAAGTGAATATGCCCAAGAAGGGAGATTTTTTGGTGAATGGAAAATACACGTTTGAAGTTGGTGGGAAGGGAAAAGGGCAGAAGCAAATTACTGAATTAGAAAATGCCTGGGTGGTTAAAGACGACATTGAATTCCCATTGAATAAGGCAATACCGCTTTGGATGTTTGGGCTTTTGTATTGATTGGGTGAATTCGCTAAAACAAAATGCCTCGTGCTTGTTTAAGTCTAAGTTTTGGTTGTACATTTTTTATTTTATTAATTACTCGAAGCTCCTGTATATTGCTCATTTGTGTAAATAAAATGTAAATAAGTGTATATTTACTTCATGAAAAATAAACTACTACTTTTCTCAGTATTAGCATTTGTAATGCTTTCCTTTAATGGTTGTACTCCTGATACAGTAGAAAACACAAATGAGACTCTTATTACTCAAGATTCAATTGATCAGATGCTATCTCAAATTCAAGGAACTTGGTACATGTACCGCAAGCAAGAGATGGATTCGTGGTATAATTGTGACGGCATATTTTCAGGCGGTATTACAGGGAGTTTTACATCAAACCTTGAGTTTGCAAATTTTGAATATATGTTTACTTCAAATGTTGTTGCTCCGACAACGCAATTCAATTTTTCAGGTAACCCCCATTCTTCTTATTTTAGATTGCAGGTAGATGGTCATAGCGATTATTATGCTTTGAGTAAAGAAGGTGATAATTTTTATTTGTATAACTACGCGAATAATGCTGGGTGGAACTTTTCTATGGGAGGAAAGTACCTTTTGAATATTTATAATGATACATTTATGGTCTTGGTGAAAAATACATATGGCGTAGGGTCATCTTCAGCTCTTTGTTTTAAGAAAATGCCAGTCAATGAAGCTCCAGAGAATGTTGAAGGTTTAAATGGGACATTTCAGCTTACTAGTCAAGAAGTTATTTCTAGCGGGGTAACGACATATTTGCAAAATTATACCAACGGAGAGAACTTAACTTTCACAAATGAAATAGTCGCGCCAGATATTTCTGCTTATTCATATATTCCGGGCGCCTACAAAGGAGTTTGGTACAGAGCTAATATTTTAAACAATTCACCAAGTGCATTTTTGGGTCCATATTTAGATTACGTTTATACGTTGACAAATGGAGATTTCTATTACTCAACCTCTGCATCGCTCATAGGCAATACCGGGAATTTTTTGAATGTTCAAAATGTAGAATATGAGATAATACAGAATGATGGAATTAGTCTAATTTTAAGAAAGGGTACTGGTTGTTATTACACTGATTGGCATTTTCTGAAAATTAACTAAACAGAAAGGAAGTCTTTTTTTATCTCTTCGTGTTCCCGAAGGGATTACATTTCCCTTTGGCTCCGAATTCCGAAACAAAAAAGTTCAGGAATTTCATTTATGTTTTTTTTCGTGTTGAAACAATTAGCGTTAAAACTTTCTAGCGTATTTTTATGTTGGAATTTAATACACGCTGATTAAAAAATCATATTTATAAGTTACATTTATTAGTGGTATTTTATCTGAGCGGATAGAAATTTAGTAAGAATCGCTTTTTTTAATCAATGAATTTTAATAACGAGCTCATGGGCGAAGAAGATAATAAAGACGAAGTGAAAGAAAACCTTGTGCGGTGGGTTATAACCTACGTTTTTACAATAATAACGTGTTTAGTCTGGAGTAATTTAGGTGATCCTTATTTTTGGTATTTAGGTTATCTCTATTTCATGATTGGATCAACACGTCTCTTTTATTCCTGGAAATTCAATGGTGTTGTCAATAACATATCATTTATTTTATTTTGTGTTTTTAACTTAATTCTTGTCACTCACTTCCTAGAGCCTATGTTGAAATCAAAGGTTTCATATGGAAAATTTCATCTGCTCTTTACATTCATATATTTCCCTTTCTGTTTGATAATTTTTCTAAAAACAAAACAGCTATTACTTAGGACTTTTGGAAACCTTAAAGTCAAAACTAGCTCTGTTGAATTCAAAGATGATAAAAGTTATAGGAGAAAATTGAGGATAGTAATAATGTCATTGTTGATCTGGTTTACCAGTGCCCAAGGCATATATAATCGTATTATTCTTGGTCCTCGTGACAATCAATTTATTGCTAGCTACCTTTTTAAGGAATCTCCAAAAAAAATCAATTCTTATAGAATTGGTGCAATTTGTTCAGATGGTTGGCACAGTTCTGCTACAGGCCGAGGCGCGTGCTCTTGGCATGGTGGTGTAAAAGAATGGCTTTACCAATCGGATACAGTTTACTCTAAGTCCTATGAAGAGTGTAAAATAGAAGCTCAGGAAATGAACTTTTTAGAATATTACTTTTGGTAGTATTAGTAATTTCGGTTCTGTTTCCTGCTTTTTGTTTGTCTTCATTCGCCCTCAAGTAAACTAGATTCTCTTGAAAGAACTAATAAACAACGATTGTAGAAGCAGAATGTAAGTTTGTTTTTCGATAAAACATCTGGTTTTTAATCTTTATCTGCTAATTTTATATTAATATGTAATCTATGAAATTATTAAGAGGTAGATATCTACTTATATCAATCGTTGTAATTGTTGTTACTGCTGTTTTCGTTTTTGTAAATTATAGGAAACCTGAATCTGTAATCATTAATACTTCAGTTAGCAACACTAACATAGAAGTTACTCAGTCACAGCCA
>Ga0114980_10000071_pt1 | contig 64612 bp, 59 predicted proteins | sample S_140806_EF_Meta_FD_87018 | JGI IMG/M metagenome (GOLD analysis project Ga0114980, IMG submission 87018) | Freshwater microbial communities from Lake Simoncouche, Canada to study carbon cycling - S_140806_EF_MetaG | ecosystem: Environmental > Aquatic > Freshwater > Lake | place: Lake...
ATTCGGTGAGAGCTGGTCTGGCCGCCGTGGCCCACGACATCGCCACGCTGCTCGCCATGGCGGGGATCAGGTCATGATGGGCGACTTGACCAGACTTTCAATCAGCCCTGCATCCCCCCCCCCCTTGCAGTCTCAGCGGTGGATCAACCATCGAAGCACAGGAATGCCCGAGGGAGCTCAAGAGTAAAGGTTACTCGCAGGTCGTGCTAACGTCAGTCCAATTTGCCTAGAATCAGCCAAATCCGGCTAAAACATCAATCATCTCAACAGGCTTTAAATCAATCCTCAACCTGCCCAGGATAAAAAGCAAAGCCAATCACATCATCACAATCCATCGTATCCGAGCCATCGATGGACACAATCATTCCAGACTCCTGCCTTCACAACCACGACCAAAATCTAGATCGATCCAATGCAAAAAAATAATCTCAATTACTATGTATATCGTGGCCTCTACAAAGGCTCGTCGTTCCTTAAAAGTGCGATTCCTTCAGCCCTGATCCCGCGAGACCCCCAACTGGGCCAGAGGTTAACACTAGCCGTAACAACCTACATTGAACGCTACGACGATTATTTCAAGCCATTATACCTGAAGCTCTCGAAACTATTTGGAGGCACCCAGATCGTAGTCGCTGTCAATGGCTACGGTGACTCTAACGCCCAAGCCAAATATCTCCAGCGCATCGAAAATGAACTTTGCCGCAATGCGCCGGAAAATCACCGCTTCATACTTCACGACGAGCCCGTAGGGCTTTCACGAATGTGGAACGAAATTTTAATGCATAGCCAAGCAACATCAACACTAATTCTTAACGATGACCTGACGATTTCCCCCTGGTTTCGGCGTTGGATTGATCGCCAAAGCTGGGCCAATTGCTCTTTAAGCCTACTCAACAACTCCTGGTCTCATTTTGCCATTTCACGTCAACTGGTCGAAAAAATCGGCGCTTTTGACCCTGGATTTGCAGGAATCGGCTTTGAAGACATGGATTTTGACGCCCGCATGCACTTTGGGAAACAAACCACCACTTCGCTCGAGTGCCCCTATATTCATCACCTTAATCACATCCCCAAGACTACATCTTTTGATCAATTTTCCGGGCGGACCTGGGGGAAATATACATCTCAAAACGAGGCACACTTTTTCAGCAAATGGCAATATTCATCGGAGCCAGATGATGCCTACATTCGTCAGTTGAAATCCCGCGTCAAGCCCCTCCATAGCCTAAAATTCCCCCAACTCGCGGATCAATCACTCACGGGACTTATCAGCAAGAATGTCCATTATCCGGAAAGGGTGAACGCCAGAAGTTCCCTAGGGACCCGATGACTTCAATTCAACCACTCCATTGAGTCCATAGCTGTCAGCCCTGGTCCTCCAACTTCCGCCTACCTCCCGCTCAACCCCGTGTCCAGCCAACGCCGCGTTGCCCACTTCCTGCTCAACCCCAACCTGCTGGGCTCCCCCCCCAATCAGGCGTATCAGGACCTGCTCACCGAGCTGGACATTGGCATTGACTATTACTCCACATGGTCGGATCAGCAGCTAGCCCTCGAGGATGGAGTTCGACGCCAAAGGGTGAACTATGGACCGCGCTGGTTACTGCGCCATAGCCTTTCCCAACGCTGGCGCTCCTACTCCGCGTTCTCAGGGACCACGGAAGATCCGATCGGCATTGCCGGACCCTTGGCCCGGCTCTGGCGCAGGCCCCTCATCGTGTTCGCCGATGAAATCCGTAACGGCTCCTACGCTGGTCTACGTTCGGCACGCTGGAAAGCCCACTGTCGCCGCGGCATGGGACAAGCCCAGTTGACGGTCGTCAACGAAGCAGAGCGATTGTCGATTCAGCGGGACTATGCCAATCTCGCTCAAGATAAGACCATCATCGTGTATCCAGGTGCATTCCATGCGCCACCGCCGCCGGCGGAGCGTCAGCAGGTCCGCGCCGCCCGAGGCATCCCAGCTGATGCCCTGGTGCTTTGCTACTCCGGCACCTTTAACCACGGCAATGGCGGAGCCTGGTTAGCCCAGGCCCTCGGATCCATTCCCAACCTGCATGTGTGGGGCCAGATTATGCATGGCGATCCCCTGATTCACGATCTGCTGCGTTATCTTCAGGGCAGTGAGCGTTTGCATTTGGAATCAGGCCTCCTGGGATGGCGGCAAGCCTGGAGCGTCTCGGCGGCAGCGGACATCGGCATGGTGGTGTATCTCCAGGACGCTCCCCAGTTTCGCCACATGGGAATCGCCTCCAACCGGCTCTGCATGTTCCTCTCGATGGGAGTGCCCGTGATCGCCAATCGCCAACCCAGTTTTGAATTCATCGAGCGCTACGACTGCGGCGTGCTCGTGGAGAACGCTGCGGAGATGCCTGCGGCCATCGCCCACATGGCCGAGCGACTGAAACCGATGCGGGAGAACGCCCTCCGCTGCGCCCGGGACCACATCAACGCCTCAGGGCGGTATCAGGAATTGAGCCAACGGATCGGCGCCCTGGTGGCCCCCCACTGAACCGATGGCACCTCGCCGGCCCAAGTTGCTGTTTCTGGCCCCCTCGGCCTATACCCTCGGCGGGGTGCAGGAATGGCTCGCCCAGCTGATCCCCGACCTGCAAGACCGGGACTGGCCCGTCACCCTGGCGCTGCCCGCCGGCCAATGGCATGACTTTGAACGCTACCGCGACCGCTATCCCTCCCTGCCCGCCTTGCCGCTGGGCAATCCCAGCGGCAGCCGCGCCGGACGTCGTCGCGGTGTGGCGGCCTTGCTGCGCGAGCAGCAACCGGATCTCGTGCTGGGAGTGAATCTCGGCGACCTCTACCCTGCCGCTTGGCAGGAACGGCACGCCGGACACTTCCGCGGTCGTGTGGCCATGACCCTGCACGGCTTCGTGCCCACCCTGCTGGCAGACCTGCAGGCCCATCGTCCCGTGATTGATGCGGTCATCGCCACGAACCAGTTGACCTGCAGCCTGTGCCATACCCAGGCCAACATCCCGTCCGAACGGATTCTCTACGCCCCCTACGGGGTGAATCCCGATCCCTACCCCACCCTCACCGACCCGACGCCCGATTCCCCCTTGAAGCTGGCCTGGGTAGGACGGCTGGATCAGGATCAGAAGCGGGTTCATGATCTGCCAGGGATCATGGACGAACTCGATCGGATCGGCATCGTCGCCCAACTCTCGATCGCAGGGGGTGGGACTGAGGAGGCGTCGTTGCGGGCCGCCCTGGCCCCGCGCCTTCAGAGTGGCCAGGTGAGGTTGCTAGGCCATTTGACTCCAGAGGAGTTAGGGGAGCTCGTTTACCAAAACCATGATGTTCTTTTGATCACATCCAGTTGGGAAACTGGGCCCATCGTGGCTTGGGAAGCGATGGCGGCGGGCCTGGCTGTGGTCAGCAGCCGCTATGTGGGATCGGGGCTGGAGGGGGCCCTGCGGGCCGATGTCACCGCCCTGCTCTTCCCCGTGGGCGACGCCACGACGGCCGCCGCCCAGTTGGCGCGCCTTCAGGATCCGCAGCTCCGTGGACAGCTGCGCCGGGCGGGGCGCCAGCTGGTGCAACAGCGCTATGGCCGGGACCAATCCTGCCAGGCCTGGGAACAGGCTTTCGAGCGGTGTCTCAACCTGCCGCCCTTGGCCTGTCCGCCCGCCGTACCGCCACTGCCCCCGCAGGGGCGCCTGGATCGCTGGGTGGGCTCCAACCGGGCCGAAGATCTGCGCCGGCTACTCGGGATACGGTTTCAACACACCAGTCCTGGGGGGGAATGGCCCCACGCCCTACATTCTGGAGCGTGTGATGAGGAGACCCTTCTCACCCTGGCAGCCGCCCTTGAAGCCGCCCTTGAAGCCGAGGAAGGGAGCTGACCATGGCTGAGTCAAGGGTTGCGAGAACCATGCAACGCGCCAAAGATCATCTTGGGGTATGGATGAAGGACCGCTGGCGGTACGAGCGGGCCCTGCGCGGCGCTTCGCCTGCCTATCTGGCCTTAGCCAACCGCCACGAGCAGCTTGAACCGGCACCCGATGGCCTCGGCCAGGCCTGCCTCTGGCACTACACCTCCCGATTGCATGCGCCGGGAATCCAGCCCCATCTGGCCCAGCGGCTGCTGAGGCGATGCCTGGCTGATGCGCCCATCGGCCAGGGCAGCAGCCCCTCCCCACCGTCCCGGCCCACCACCGATCCCGACCTCTCCGTGCTGATCGGCCACCGGGGCCTGGAGCGGTTACCCCTGCTCCTCGCCACCCTCAAAAGCCTGGCGGCCCAGGAGCACAGCCGGATCGAATGCCTCGTGATCGAACAGGACAGCGCGGTGCAGATCGCCCCGCACCTACCCAGCTGGGTACGCCATATCCACGCACCACTACCGGATTCTGAAGCCCCGTACAACCGCTCCCACACGTTCAATGTGGGAGCAAGAGAAGCCCATGGAGCCACTTTGCTCCTGCACGACAATGACATGCTCGTGCCCCAGTCCTATTGCCGGCGAATTTTGGAGCGAGTGGAGCGGGGGTACGACGTGATTAACCCGAAACGATTCATCTTCTATCTCAATCCAGATCACACCAAAAATCTCCTCAATTCCACCAGCCCTCTCGCGGATGCAGCCTATCTGCAGCAGCCAGCAGAGGCGATCGTCCAGAATCTGGAGGCAGGTGGCAGCCTGGCGATCACCGCCTCTGCCTATGACGCCATCGGTGGCATGGACGAACGGTTCGTGGGCTGGGGCGGGGAAGATAACGAATTCTGGGATCGTTGCCTGACCCGACCCACCTGGATCTGGGGCTATGAGCCGATTATCCATCTCTGGCATCGCAGCCAGCCCCTTAAAGGCCAGCCCGATAACCCCAACCTGGCCCGCATGCGCCAGGTCCTGCAGCGGCCCGCCCAAGAGCGCATCGCGACCCTGAGGGGCCGCGCCACCTAAGGCCTGAGCCAACCCTGCCCTCCCCCGCTACCGCCCCGATTTCCGTGACCATCGCCGCGCCCCACCCCCATGCGCCAGCTCCGGTCGCCGTGATTCCTGGGCTGGTAAGCACCATCATTCCGGTGTTCAATCGGGCCGCGCTGCTGGTGGAGGCCGTGGACAGCGTGCTGGCCCAGTCCTACCGGCCGATTGAAGTGGTGATTGTGGACGATGGCTCCAACGACATCACCCCGGAGTGTGCCCAGACATTGAGGGAGCGCCACCCCGAGCTGATTCGGGTGATCCATCAAGCCAATGCCGGGCCCGGGGCTGCACGGCAGCGGGGCCTGGACCAGGCCCAGGGGGAGTTCATCCAGTTTCTCGACAGCGACGATCTCCTGCTCCCCAACAAATTCGAGGCCCAGGTGGCGGCTCTCCACGCCCATGCCGAGGCCCAGATCTGCTATGGGCCCAGCATCCAGGAAGACCACTCCTCCCAACCACCGCACCTGGAGCGACCGATGCGGGCCACCGGCAGCCCCCATCCCTACCTGTTCCCGATGTTGCTGCTGGAACGCTGGTGGACCACCAGCTGCCCGCTCTATCGCCGGGCGCTGCTGAATCGCATCGGCCCCTGGCAACCCTGGATCAATGAAGAAGACTGGGAATACGATGCCCGCGCCGGGGCCACCGGCGCGCCCCTGGCCTGGGTGAAGGAGGAGGTGTCCATCCGTCGCATCCACCTCAACGACGATCACCTCAGCAGCGACGGCCATTGTGATCCCCGCAAACTGTCCCATCGGGCCAGCGCCCAGATATCGCTCTATCGCTGCGCCCACGACGCGGGAGTGAATCCGAGGGCGCCTGAAATGCAGCAGTTCGCCCGCTCGGCCTTCCTGCTCTGCCGCCAGTGCGGTTCTGCCGGACTGGCCGAGGAATCCAGGCAGCTGTTCGAGCTGGCCCGGAAGGCCTCCCGGGCCAGAAAACGCCATCATCCTGAGTTCCGCGTCTATGCCCTCCTGGCATCACTTCTCGGTTGGTGCCGGGCAGCCCGCCTGACGGTCGCTCTGCGCGCCATGGTGATGCGGCCATGACATCGGCTCATGGTTCCGATCCCGCCACCACCGTCGGAGCTCCTCCCGAAATCTCGGTGGTGATGGGAGTGCACAACGCTGCCGATTCCATCGCCCAAACCCTCGACAGCTTGCTTGAACAGGCGGGGGTGGATCTAGAAATCGTCGTGGTCGACGATGGCTCCAGCGATGCCACGGGGGCCGTCCTCGCCCAGATTGCCGAAAGGGATCCCCGCCTGCGGCTGATCTCCCGCGCCAACCGTGGCCTGACCCAATCGCTGATCGAAGCCTGCAACGCGGCCCGTGGCACCTTTCTCTGTCGTCAGGATGCGGGGGACTGGTCCTTGCCCGGCCGCCTGCGACGCCAGCGGGACTGGCTGACCAGCCATCCGGACGCCAGTCTGTGTTCCACCCATGTGCGCCTGCTGGTGCCGGAAGGAGCCACCCTGGCGATCCGGGCCCCGACAGCGGAGCAACTGCGGGATGGTCTGACGGGCCCGGCCCACCATGGCTCGGTGATGATGCGTCGCCTGGCCTATGAGCAGGCCGGAGGCTATCGCCCCGAGTTCTACTACGCCCAAGACATTGATCTCTGGAGCCGGCTCAGTGAAATCGGCGATCACGGGGTGGTGCCGGAGGTGCTCTACGAGGCCAGCCTGACGCCCGGAGCCATCAGTGGCACCCGCAAACGGGAGCAAGTGCGCTTTCACTCTCTGATCACCGCCGCCACCCAGGCCCGACGCCGCGGCCAACCGGAACAGCGCTGGCTCCGCCAGGCCCAGGTCCTGTCCCAGCACTGCCGTCAGGCCCCGCGACGACGACCGAGGCAGGTCGCGGCGGGGGCCTACTTCATCGGGGCCTCCCTACGCACCAGCGATCCCTCCCTGGCCCGCCGCTATCTGGAGCAGGCCGTGGCCCTGGATCCCTGGCATCTGCGTGCCCACTTCCGTCTTTGGCGCCAACCATGACCCAGCTGAGCGTTGCCATTCCCAGCTACGGCCGTGAGGAGGTTTTGGTGGACAGCATCCGTGCCCTGCTGGCCTTGGAGCCGCCCCCCTGGGAGCTGCTGCTGATCGATCAGACGCCCCGCCACACCGTCGCCGTGGAGGAGCAACTGAGCCGCTGGCAGCAGGAGGGGCGCCTGCGCTGGTTGCGCCAACAGCCCCCCTCGATCACCCAGGCCATGAACCGAGCGCTCCTGGAAGCCCGAGGTGACCGGGTGCTGTTTGTTGACGATGACATTGTGCCCAGTGCAGAGTTGCTCACGGCCCACATCCAGGCCGGCCACCTCCATCCCGAGACCCTGATCGCTGGCCGGGTGCTCCAGCGCTGGCACCAGGGCCAGGCCGATGCCGAAAGCCAACAGCCCTTCAGCTGGAACACCCTCCAGCCGCGGCCATGCCGGGACTTCATTGGGTGCAATTTCTCGGTGCCACGCCTAGCGGCCATCCGTCTGGGGGGATTTGATGACAATTTTGTCCAAGTTGCCTATAATTACGAGGCGGAATTTGCCCACCGCTGGCGCCAAGCAGGCCACCCGATTGAGTATGTCCCAACGGCCCTGGTCCATCACCTGCAGACCGAACAGGGGGGCACCCGCAGTTATGGGAAGCGCGTCATCAGCCTGAAGCCCGCCCATGCGGTTGGGCGGTACTACTTTTTCTTACGCACCCGGGCCCTGCCCCTGGCGTTGGTCAGGGGCATGGTTGCCATGGCGCGAACGGTCCGCACCCGCCATCACCTCCGCAAGCCGTGGTGGATCCCCGTGACCCTGATCGCCGAAACCCGTGGCCTGCTCTGGGCCCTAAAACTCCACCTGCGGGGAGCGCAACTGCTTCGATCGCCCCGTCCGCGCCTGCTGGTGGCCGCCAGCCACCCGGTTCAATATCTCAGCCCCCTGCTCCGGCAGTTGGCAGCAGATCCGGCCCTGGACCTCGAGGTGCTTTACCTCACCCTGCCGGATGCCAGCACCCAGGGGGTGGGCTTCGGTCGGTCCTTCACCTGGGACGTTCCCCTGCTTGATGGCTACCGCTGGCGCCAGGCGCGTAGCGGCGCCGGGGCCGGTATCGCCAGCAGCTATGCCGGCGTACGCCTGCGACGGCCCTGGGCCGAACTGGGCTTCGGCGGTGGTCAACGCTCCCCGGATGTGCTTCTCCTCACCGGCTGGCATGTGCTGGGCTTGCTGCAACTGTTGTGTGCAGCACGGCTGCGGGGCATTCCCGTCATCCTGCGGATGGACTCCAACGACCAGCGCCGCCGCTCCCTGCCCCAGCGCCTCTTCCACCGAATGCTGTTCCGCCAAGTGGCGATCGGCCTGCCGGTGGGGGAGGCCAACAAACGTCTGTACCTCCAGCATGGCCTGCCGGAGCAGCGGTTAATTCGATCCCCCCATTTCATCGATAACGCCCGTTTCGCCCACCAAGCCGAACAGCTTCGACAGGACCGAGCTGGGCTACGCCAACGCTGGGGAATTCCCGACAACGCGTTTTGCCTATTGTTTGCCGGTAAGCTGCAGCACAAGAAGCGCCCGTTGGTGCTCCTTCAGGCCCTGGCATTAGCCTTGGGACCTGAACAGAAGCCCGTCGAAAGCAACGATCCCACCCTCCATCTACTGATCGTTGGCAGTGGCGAGCTGGAGAGCGAATGCCAGGCTTTCGCTACCCTCCATTCCCTCCCAGTGAGCTTCGCAGGATTCCTCAACCAATCGGAGATCCCAGCGGCCTATGCCGTGAGTGATGCCCTGGTCCTTCCCTCTGATGACGGCGAAACCTGGGGCCTGGTGGTGAATGAAGCGATGAGCTGTGGCCTGCCCGCCATCGTGAGTGATCAGGTGGGCTGCGCCGCCGATCTGGTGGAGCCCAATCGCACCGGCTTGGTGGTGCCCTGCGACGATCCACGCGCCCTGGCCACCGCCCTGGTACGGCTGGCTCGAGATCCAGACCATGCCGCACGGATGGGGGTAGCGGCCCAACAACAGGTCCATCGCGATTACTCGGTGGTCGAAGCCGCGGCCGCCGTGCGCCTAGCCACTCTCCGCCTGACCCCCCCACGTCCCGATCCCAGGGAAGAAGACGCCTCCAAAGTGTCAAGCGACCATCTGTCAATCCGAGACAACAACGCCTGAACGCGTAACAGAGATACCACCAAAAAGAAACACAACCATGATCAATTTCGGGTGCTTTTACGGCGAGCAATATGGCAAATAGCCAATAAGCGCTCAATGCGCTCCCCGTGCAATTCCGTAGACCCCTGCACTCCCATGATCAATCGTCACTGATAGCATGGATCACCTTGCCTTCCAGCGGCACTCGATTGCGCGTTCTCCACGTCATTCCTTCCATCAGCCTGCGTCGAGGGGGGCCCAGCACGGCGGCCCTGTCCATGGTGCGCGCCCTGCGGCAGGAAGGGGTGGACGCCTCCCTGCTCACCACCAACGACGATGGAGAAGGCACGAACCCCGAGTTGCCCACGGGTCACTGGCAGCAGTGGCAGGACATTCCAGTCTTAGCGTTCCCCCGCTGGAGCCCTGCCCAGAGGTCCCTGCGCGAATTCGCGATCAGCCCGGCACTCAACCTCTGGCTTCAGCGCCATCGCCATGACTACGACCTGCTGCATATCCATGCCCTATTTTCCTATCCTTCCACCACGGCGATGGTGCAGGCACGACGGGCAGGAATTCCCTATCTACTTCGCACCATTGGTCAGCTGAGTCCTTGGAGCCTCAGCCAAAGTGCCGGACGCAAACGCTTGATGCTGAGATTGATCGAACGCCGCAATCTTCAGGCGGCCGCAGCGCTCCACTTCACCACTGACGCCGAGCGGGACGAGTCGGCCCCCCTGGGACTGACAACCCCCTCCTTGGTCCTGCCCCTTGGGGTCTCCGCACCTGAACCGCCCGAGGCGGGGACGGCTGACGGTCCCGCGTCCCCTGGCTCCGCAGGTGAGCCGGTGCGTTTTCTGTTTCTCTCACGACTGCACCCCAAGAAACAACTGGAGCATCTGATCGACGCCTGCGCCCTGCTGCAGCACCAGCATCCCGCCAAGGACTGGGTGCTGCAGATCGCCGGCGATGGCGAGGCCAGCTACCGCACCAGCCTTCAACAACGCTGCCAACGCCAGGGGATCGACCATCGTTGCCAGTGGCTGGGCTTCGTGAGCGGCGAGGCGAAATGGAGCCTGCTGCGCAAGGCCGATTGGTTCGTACTACCCTCGGCTGCGGAAAACTTCGGCATCGCCGCCGTGGAGGCCTTGGCCGCAGCCACTCCCGTCATCCTCTCGCCCCAGGTTGCCATCAGCTCGGCCGTTCGTACCGCCGGCGCCGGACTGCTCAGCGACAGCGCACCCCAAAGTCTGGCCACAACCCTCGGCGTGGCTGTTCAGGGGGCCCCCCTCGCCATGCGCCTGGCCGCCCGAGAATTGGCAACCGCGACCTACAGCTGGCCGGCGATCGCCCAACAGCTGCACAACCACTACATCGAATTGATCGAGCACAAACTGCAACGATGATCACCTATTTACTGGGACTGCTGTTTCTGGTGCTGCTGCTCCTGCTGCTCGACGGGAACTGGAGATATGGTCTCCTCGTCATGGTGCTGATCGGATTTGCGCAGGACCCGATTCGCAAACTCACCCCTGGCCAGCCTGCCCTGTTGGTGGGAATGGTCTTGGTGGCCTTCGCTGGGTGCGCGTTTGTGATGTTCGAAAGCCGCGGGAAGGCCGATCTCAAGGCCATGTTCTGGGCGGCCCCCGAGATTAGCGAATGGATTCCACTTTATTTTCTATTAATAATATTACAAGCAGCTAACGGCTTTCTCAAATTCACCTCCCCAACTCTTGCCGTCATTGGATCAGCCTTCTACCTTGCCCCAGCCGTTGGGCTCTGGGTGGGCTTCCGCATTGGTCTCGATCAGACCTTGCTCAGGCGCATTCTAGCCCTGTATGTATTCGTATCAGTAATCTTTGCGGGAACAGTCTTCCTGTCTTATCGTGGCATTGAATCCCCACTACTGAGCGAAGTGGGCGAAACCAAGTTCATTACCTTCCGCTATGGATTTCAGGCCGTTGGATCTTGCGGTCTATGGCGAACCAGCGAAATTGCAGCCTGGCATCTAGCCGCCGCCAGTTGTCTCTGCATCTGTCTAGCCACCTCGATTCGCAAGACCAATCAACAGGTGCTTCTCCTCGTGATGGCCGTGGGTTTTGCGCTCATGACCATCACAACGGCCCGCCGCAAAGCCCTTGTGCTGGTCCTAGCTTTTACGGCAATTTATTCAATTTTGTTCAGTCGACGGGCTGACGCACAAGCAAAGGAACAGTTAATTGCCAACCTCTTTGGGGTTGCCGGCCTGTCCTATGTCGCCTACTACTTACTACTTTCCGGAGCCCTGGGTGACAACTTCAATGAATACCTCAAACGGGCCTCCACCGCCAGTGGCGAGCTCATCTCTCGATTTCGTGACATGGGTTACAACGCTGGCGTTCGCGCCTTTGAACTTTCTGATGGCATCGGCCTTGGCATTGGCGCCGCCTCTCAGACCGGCGGCCTGCAGCTTAACTTTGATGTGCAGAATCAATACGGATCCGCTCTGCGCTACGTTGCCGAAAGTGGCCTCGGAAAAATCGTAGTAGAACTTGGACTACCGGGAATTATAATTATTGCCATGCTTTCTTTTTATATTCTTCAAGCCGTTCGTAAAAATTTTTCGCTCTTAAAATATCTACCTCCCAGTACTTCCATCTTGCTGATGGGTCTTCTTGCCTTCAGACTGGCCAATATCCCCTTCTACCTTGCCGCTTCCCAGGTGTATTCCGATCCCTACATCCTGATTGTCCTCAGCCTCTGCTTCGGTTCTTCTCTGGCGATTCCCTCCCTACTGGCCCGCAACCAACAAGCACTGCAAAGTCCACCCCGACTACAACGGCCGTTGCCGGCCATGCGCTGATCCGTGACCCCGTTCCCGCCGTCAAGCCCCCTGGATCTCACGGCCTTGGTGCTCACCTTCAATGAGATCGCCAACATCGATCGCACCATCAAGGCGCTGACATGGATTCCGCGGATTCTGGTGATCGATAGCGGTAGCACCGACGGCACACTCGAGATCCTGGCCGGCTTTGCCAATGTCACCGTGATCCATCGGCGGTTTGACAGCTTCGCCCGCCAATGCAATTTCGGGCTCGATCAGATCAGCAGGGGCTGGGTTTTGAGCCTGGATGCGGACTATGTGGTTCCCACTGCCCTCCAGAACGAAATCCAGGAACGCCTGAGTTCACCCATCGATACTGCCGTATGCGGCTTTGCTATCCGCTTTCGTTACTGCATCGCTGGCCGTCCCCTCCGGGGAACCCTCTATCCCGCCCGCACCGCCCTTTACCGGGCTGGCCTGGGTCGCTATCAGGACGACGGCCATGGCCATCGCCTCAAGATTGACGGCACCGTGCGGCCCCTGAACCACCCCCTGCTCCATGACGACCGCAAAAGCCTCGATCGATGGCTGGCGGCCCAGGACGGGTATCTCCGCACCGAAGCCAACAAACTTCTGGCCACACCCTCGGGCCAATTGGCCCTGGCGGATCGGCTGAGGAAGCACACGCCCTTGGCACCCATCGCCGCCCTTGTGGTCTGCCTGTTCCTGAAGGGAGGGATCTTCGATGGTCGCCTCGGACTGTTTTATGCGATTCAGCGGCTCTATGCGGAGGTGCTGTTATTACTGCGCCTGCAGGAGCAACGGATTGCCGGCGACCAGGGGCGCAACGCCCCCTGACCTCCGGCAGCAATCCTCGGATCCGGATTCCTCCCACCCTGGCCCTGGTGGCCTTGATCCTGGCCGGTCTCAATGCGCTAGCTCCGCCGATCCTTCCAAGGGGCCCAGGGCCGGTGCATGTGGCCCCCAATGGCTTCGATGGAGGGGACGGAAGGTCCCGCCAGCGGGCCGTGCGCAGCCTGCAGCGTGGCGTAGACCTGGCCAGGCCTGGTGACACGGTGCTGATCTGGCCGGGGATCTATCACGAAACCGTTCGAATCCGCCGCGGCGGCCGGGCCGGCCACCCCCTCGTGCTGCAAGCGGCCGTGCCAGGACAGGCAATCCTCTCCGGATCCGATGGCACCGGCGAAGTGGCTCGCTGGCGCTGGCGGCGCTGGCAGCCCCATCTCTATGTCACCCCAATCCGCTGGCCGGTTCAGGCCCTGCGGGTGGATGGCTGGGCCGCCTATCGGGCAGGATCCCTGCCCCATCTGCGCGATCTCTGCGCCAGAACCAGTGCCGGGCCCGCCTTCTACGCGGCGAACAGCCAATTGGTGCTCTGCCTACCGCAGGGCCAAACCCCCACCGGCAGCCAGCTGGAGGTCCATCGCCCCCTACCGCGCCGGCTCAAGGCCGGTGGCCACCAGGCGGCGCTGCTCTGGCTGGAGGCCCCCCATCTGCAGATTCGTGATCTGCAGTTCGATTTCGCGGTGACCGCCGCCATCCAGCTGTGGTCCACCGGTGACGTACTGATCCGCGGCAACCGCTTCCGGGATGCCGATGTGGCCATCAATGACCGGGCCAGCCTGAACCCGGTGGATGGCCTGCGCATCGAGCGCAATCTCAGCCAGTGCCCCGGGCTGGATCGCTGGCGGCGGGGGTGGCTCAGCCGCAGCGAGATCTACCGCTACTCCAACTGCACGCTGGTCTGGGTCGGCGGCCGCAACCTGAGCATCCGCGGCAACGTGATCAGCGATGCCGGCGACGGGCTGAAGGTGTCACCCAGCGGCGGACGCAACCGGGTGAGCGGCAACCTGATCGATCGGGTCTTCGACGATGGCATCGAATTTGACGGTCCTGCCGCCAACCTCCTCGTGGACCACAACCTGCTCAGCCACACCCTGGTGGCGTTGGGGACCAGTCCCGTCACCCGGGGGCCGCTGCTCGTCGACACGAACCTGATTCTCAATGATCCAGGCCAGGCCGGAGCCCTGCTGAAACTGATGGCAGGCGCCGCCCCCAGCCTGGGGCCCCAGCCGCAGGCCACCATCCGCAACGTGCTGCTGCGCCACAACCTTGCCGTGGTCGACGCCCTGGCCTGGCGAGATCCCGCGGTGCGGCTGGAGCAAATCCGGCTGGAGGCCAACCTTCTCCTGAGCCGCCAGGACTTCGGCGAGCGGCTCCCGGCAGGTCTGAAGTTGAGCGCCAATCGGCTGGTGCCCCTGCCGAAGGGGGCGCGGCCCCTGCCGGAGCAGGGGGCGACGGCCCTGGCGCCGTGGTGGTCGGGACGAAGCAATCCGGGGACAGGCAATCCGGGGCCGGGACCCGGAGGCCTGCCCCTGGCGATTGGCCCCTTGGGGCCCGCCTGGCTGAAGCTGGGGGACGATCCCTTCACGGCGTCCCTGGGCCCCCTGCTGCGGGCGGGATGGCTGACCCCAGAGCCGTCCGGCGGTCCCGAGCGATGACCGCGAACTCCCCTGGGCAGGGGGCCTCACCAGCCCGGCTGCGCGTGGCCGTCCTGGGTGCCGGTGCCACCCTCGCGGCCGCCCTGGGCCTGGCCTTCCTGCTGGGCTGCCTGCTTGGTCCGATCAGCATCGACCAGCCCCTGGATCCGGGCTACCTGATGGGCTGGGGTTGGCGCTGGGGCCTGCTGCTGGCCGCCAGCCTGGCCACGGCCGCAGCGGTGGGCCAACGCCGACCGGCCCCGCTCCGACAGCTGCTGCGGCTCCTGGCCAGCACCCTGGCCCTTGTCCTGCTCGTGACGGTGCTGAGCGCCCTCCTGGCCGTGATCCTGCAACGCCTGGGAGTCTTCGGGGGCAGCTGGACCCTGGCCAGCCGAGCCGGCTACGCAGCCCGGCTGGGGGCGGAGAGGGCCCTGGAGGTGCTCATCCTGCCCAGTGCACTCGGGGCGGCGGGCCTGCTCTGGTGGCAGAGGGGCCGATCCCGCCCCCCAGGCTCCGCCTCCCCGCAGCACCCCCTGCGCCCCGACCAGCTGGACCGGCTGAGCACATTTGTTGGCGGCCTGATGGTGGTCACCAGCCTGGGAGGGGGCCTGCCCTTTCTGCTGCGACGCATCGGCTGGCTGGATGGGGCGGCCTATCAACAGGATCTGGCCCGCTTCTGCCAAGCACCGATTCAAACGCTGTGGCTGCCGCAGTCCTGCCATGGCCTTCGTCTGGTCAGCCTCCACCCCTTCCAGGCGGTGGTGATCAACAGCAAGCGGCTGTTCACCCTCTCGGCGGCGGAGTGGCTCACCAAGCTGGCCTGCCAAGGTCTGCTGGGGGCCGTCCTGGTGCTGTCCCTCCTGCTGCTGGCCAGCGGCCGGATAGCCCTGCCCCCATGGCGACGGTGGCGGAGCCTGGCACCGCTGCTGCTGCCCCTGGTGCTCTCCCTGGGACTGGGCCTCGCCATCAGCCTGCGCCAAGGTCAGATCGGCCCGGTGCTGGTGAGCCTGGTGGGGCTCGGCTGGCTGCCCCTGACCTTCGTGGGCGGCTGGCTGACCACCCCGCCACGGTTGGCTCGAATGGCCCGTGCCCTGGAATGGCTGGTGTTGCTGCAGTTGCCCCTCCTGATGCTGGAGGCGATGCGAGGCCTGCCGCTGCGATCGGGGAGCGTCACCGGCGCCCTGACCCCCGCCTGGCCACCGCTGCCCACCCGGCTGACGGGCAGCTTCAGCCAGCCGAACACCCTCGGGGTGGTGGCCGTGGTGGCCCTGGCCTTCTGTCTGGCCTTCAGCCAAGCTCGCCCAAGGTTGCCCTGGTTGACCTTGGCGGTCACGGTGGAAGTGCTGCTGGCCCGCTCCGCCACTGGCATGCTCGGCCTGCTGGTGGTCTTGGCCTTTCAGGGGATGCCGGGGGGACGGCGTCGGGGACGGCATCGGGCACGGCATCGGGCACGGCGGTGGCCTGGTCTGGCCGACGGCCTGGGCAAGGCCCTCTTGGGGGCGGCGCTGGTGGTTCTCGTCATCGGGCTGGTAGTGAACCTGCCCCGGGTGCTGAACCGGCCGGACCTGCTCGCCTCCCCCCTCGGTCGGCTGCGCAACCTGGAACGAATCCTGAGCCTGAATCCACCCACTGGCCTGGTGGTGGGGTACGGATTGGCCAGTGGCGGCAATTTGGTGTGGCAGTTGAAGCAAGCCAGCCCATCCTGGCCGGTGGCCCTGAGGCACTGGCTGGGCACCGACGACGGGACGGGGGGGTTCATCCCCACCGAAAGCCTGTTGGGGTTACTCCTCATCCAGGGGGGACTGCCGGCCCTGCTGAGCGTCCTGGGCCTGCTCGGCTGGGGTCTGCGCCACGATCGCCGCGGCCGCCCCTTGCTGGCGATCCTGACCCTGGCCAGCTTCACCTGCTCCCTGGGGGAAATGGTGCCGGTGAACCTGATGCTGGCCCTTGCCCTGCATCACGCGCTGTTCCGCGGCAGCACCGCATCAGGGCAGGGGCCGCGCGCCGCCCCTGCCGCTGGCGACGCCGCAAAGGTGCCGCTGATTCACCACAGCAGCTGACCAAGGGGTGCCCTAAATCCTGGGACGAATGCTCTACTAGGGCGGGCCATCCGTCCGTTCCACCATCCCTTCCGAAGCAACTTCTTCGATGCCCTCGATCCTGATTACCGGCGGCGCCGGCTTCATCGGTGTCAATGCCGCCCTCCACTTCGCCGAACAGGGTTGGGATGTGGCCATTCTTGACAATCTTTCCCGCCGGGGCACCGAACAGAACCTGAGCTGGGTTCAGGAGCAGCGCCCAGACATCGCCTTCCACCGCCTGGATATCCGCGACAGCGAAGCAATGGCCACCGTGATGGCCACGGTCAAGCCCCAGATGGTGCTCCATCTCGCTGGCCAGGTGGCCGTGACCACCTCCTACACCCAACCACGAGAAGATTTCGAGATCAATGCTCTCGGCAGCTTCAATGTGCTCGAGGCGATTCGGCTGCACGCGCCCGAGGCCTTCATGCTGAATGCCTCCACCAACAAGGTGTACGGCGGTCTGGAAACAGTGCCGGTGCAAAAAACCGACCGCGGCTATGTCTTCACCACTCTTCCCCAGGGCGTCAGTGAAGCTCAGCCCCTCGATTTCCACTCTCCCTACGGGTGCTCCAAGGGCGTGGCAGATCAATACACCATCGATTACGCCCGCATCTACGACCTCCAAACCTGCAGTTTCCGCCAATCCTGCATCTACGGCACCCGTCAGTTCGGCATCGAAGACCAGGGCTGGGTGGCCTGGTTCAGCATCGCTGCCCTTCTGGGCCGGCAGATCACCCTCTACGGCGACGGCTGGCAGACCCGTGATGTCCTCAACGTGAAGGATCTGGCCCGGGCCTACGAAGCCGCCTGGCAGCATCGCGATCAGATCCGGGGCCAGGCCTTCAACATCGGTGGCGGTCCCCAGAACACCCTTTGCCTGCGGGATCTCTTGAGCTTCCTGGAGGAGGAGCTGGCCCTCACCATCAGCCCCCGCTTCGCGGAAGCCCGCCCCGGCGATCAGCCCGTGTTCGTCTGCGACATCAGCAAGGCACGGCAGCAGCTGGGATGGGAACCCCAGATCGGAGTGGACGCAGGGGTCAGGGATCTGATCCGCTGGGTGAAGGACAACCGCGAGCTGTTCAGCTGGCTCCAGCCATGACCCCCACCCGGGCCCTGATCAGCACCATCGAGCCGGTGGATGGCGGGGTGCCCACCATGGCCCGCTTGATCACCAGGTTGCTGGAGGAGGAGGGAATCGAACCGGTCTTTGCCTGGTATGCGCCTTGGAGCTCGTACCCAAAGCTGTCCGTGCCCCTGCCCGGCCTGGCCCGGGGACGGCGTCCCAGTCGGATGCGGGCCGAGGCCTATGGCGGCCATGAGGGCCATGGCTTCGGGGCCTGGCTCCCCGAGCTTGAATTCACCCATTACTTGCCCCGACGGGGCTGGCGGGAGCTGATCGCCAGTTGCGATCTGCACCTGGCGGTGACCGGCAATTCCTTCTGCGCCACCCCCTTCGCCCGGCTGGGGTTGCCCTTCCTGGCCTGGGTCGCCACCCCGTGGGAAGCCGACCGGGTCAACCGGGTGCGTCAGTTCTCAGCGCCACGGCGCCTGCTCGATCGGCAGTTCAACAGCAGGGTGCTGCGGCGCCTGGAACGGCAGGTGCTGCGGGCACCCCGCGGTCGGATCCTGGCGTTGAGTAGCTACACGGCCCGTTCCCTGGAAGCGATTGCCGGTCGCGCCATGGACGGAGTGCTGCGGATGCCGATCGACCCGACCCTGTTCCATCGCCTGCCCGGGCTGGAGCGGCCCTGGCACGTGGGGTTCTCCGGCCGTTGGACCGATCCCCGCAAGAACATCGAGCTGCTGCTGGCAGCGGTGGCCCACCTAGTGCAGCAAGGCCGGCCGGTGCAGCTGGAGCTGATCGGCGAAGCCGAGACGGCCGAGCTGCGGGAGCGGATCCAGGGCCTTGGCATGGGCGACCGGGTGCACTGCCACGCCCATCTGCAGCCCACGGAGCTGGCCAGCGTCCTGCAACGCCTCGATCTCTTCGTCGTGCCCTCCCATCAGGAAGGGCTGTGCATCGCCGCCCTGGAGGCGATGGCCTGCGGCGTGCCGGTGGTCAGCACCCGCTGCGGCGGCCCGGAGGACTATGTGCTCACCGATCGCACCGGTCAACTCGTGAACGCCGAGCCGGAGGCGATGGCCGCTGCGATTGATGCCATCTGCGGCAACCGCCCCCGGCGCCAGCGCTTGGGGGCCGGCGCCAGCGGCTGGGTCAAATCCCATGCCAGCCTGGAGGGGGCCCGTTCCACCTTCCGCCACCATCTGGCAGCCCTCCGCACTCCGTCAGCGGGAGACAACTGAGATGTGTGGCATCGCCGGCCTGCTGGGCCGTGACCCTGGACAGTTCGCCGAACGGGTAGGGCCCCGGCTGGCCCACCGGGGCCCCGATGATGCCGGGGTCTGGCGCACCGAGGACACCTGTCTGGTCCATCGCCGCCTGGCGATTCTCGATCTCTCGCCCACAGGCCACCAGCCGATGGCCTCAGGTTGTAGTCGTTGGCAGCTGGTGTTCAACGGAGAGATTTACAACCACGGCGCCCTGCGCCAACGGCTGGAGGCCCGCGGGCACCGGTTCCGTGGCAGCGGAGACACCGAAGTGCTGCTTCAGTGGCTGATCGCCTTCGGGCCCGCCGGCCTCCCCGATCTGCGGGGCATGTACGCCTTCTGCCTGGTGGACCGCCAGGAAGGCACCGCCCTACTGGCCAGGGATCCCCACGGCATCAAGCCGCTGTATTTCTGGCAGGGGCCAGGGGGCGAACTGGCCTTCGCCTCGGAGTTGCGCGCCCTGCTGGCCAGTGATCTGATCGACCGGCAATTGGATGGCACGGCCCTCGCAACCTACCTGGCCCGGGGTTCCGTGGCCGAGCCCGCCACCTTGGTGGCAGGGGTCAGCCGCCTGCCGGCCGGCCACAGCGCCCACTGGCAAGCGGGCCAACTGCGGCTGATCCCGGTGGCGCCCCTCCCGGAAAGCAGCGTGCCGGGCACGGCAGCCTGGCCGGCGGCCGAAGCGGTGAACCACGCCCGCCAGGCCCTGGAAGCCTCGGTGGCCGCCCACATGGTGAGCGATGTGCCGGTGGGTCTGTTCCTGAGCAGTGGCCTGGATTCAGCGGCCCTGCTGGCCCTGGCCCCCCGGGGCCTGCACACGTTCACGATCGGTTTCACCGACGCCGCTGCCGCCGGTTTCGACGAATCGGAGCCGGCGGCGCGGATCGCCGCCCAGTTCGGCGCCCGCCATACCCCCCTGAGCCTGAGCGCCGACAAGGCCCGCGACTGGTTGCCCGCCTTTCTGGCGAACCAGGATCAGCCCTCGATCGATGGCTACAACACCTGGTGTGTCTCCAAGCTGGCGACGGAGGCGGGCCTGAAGGTCGCCCTGTCCGGCCTAGGGGGCGATGAACTGTTCGGGGGCTATCCAAGCTTTGCCACCGTGCCGCGCCTGACCCGCTGGCGACGGCGCCTCGGTCCGCTGGCGGCCCTGGCCAGTGCCGGCCTGCGCCATGGCCCGGGTGGACGGCACCAGAAACGACAACGACTGGCGGCCCTGCTGGCCGCCCCGGCCTCGCTGCAGGCCAGCTACCTCTGTTTCCGGGGGCTGTTCACTCCCCCTGAAGTGACGGCCCTGCTGCGCCGTTGGGGCCTGACCGGCCCCCCGGCTGAGACCAACGGCGGCGATCCCCCCCAGGATTGGGCGGATCTGGATCGGGTCGCCTGGCTGGAGGGCAGCCATTATCTGCGTAACCAGCTCTTGCCAGACAGCGATGCGATGGCCATGGCGATGGGCCTGGAACTGCGCCTGCCCCTAGTGGATGCCCAGCTGCAAACCCAGCTGCAGGCGATCCCGGCCCAGCAACGCCTGGCCAGCGGCAAGGCCCTGCTCCGGGAGGCGGTGCCGGAACTGCCCGCCTGGTTCCTGAACCGTCCCAAACAGGGCTTCCGCTTCCCGTTCCAGCTGTGGCTCGACGACCCCGCCAGCCCCCTGGCCCTGACCCTGCCGGCCACACCTCCCGGGCTCGACCTGGCCCCCTGGTACCGCCGCTTCAGCCTGATGGTGCTGGATCGTTGGCTGCGGGAGCATCTCGGCCTGGAATTGCCGAGGGGCCCGAGCCATGGCGATTGAGTTGCCCTGAAGTCTTCCTTGATTGGCAACCGGACCGGCCCCGCTCTTGGTCAAGTCCCAGCCCCATCCACCCCCACCATCGCCGTCCACCCACCGCGCCACCATGCCCGTCATTCTCGGCATCAACGCTTTCCACGCCGATGCGGCGGCCGCCCTGGTGCAGGATGGCAAGATCGTGGCCGCTGCGGAGGAGGAACGCTTCCGGCGCGTCAAACACTGGGCAGGTTTTCCCTCCCAGGCGATCGCCTGGTGCCTCGCCGATTCAGGCCTCACCCTGGCCGATGTCGACCACATCGCCATCAACTCCCAACCGGGAGCGCACCGTTGGCGGAAGGTGGCCTACGCCCTGGCCAAACGGCCGGACCCCCGCTTTCTGCTGAACCGTTGGCGCAACAAACGAGAACGCTCCGGCCTGGCCCAGCAATTAGAGCAGGCCTTTCCCGGGCAGCCCTGCCGCGCTGAACTGCATTTTATTGAGCACCACCGCGCCCACCTGGCCTCGGCCTTCTTTGCCTCCCCCTTCGAGGCGGCGGCGGTGATCTCCGTGGACGGCTTCGGTGATTTTGCCAGCGGCGCCTGGGGTCAGGGATCGGGCACCGATCTACGCCTGGATGGCCAGATTTACTTCCCCCATTCCTTAGGGGCCTTTTATACCGCTATCACCCAATATCTGGGATTTCCGAATTATGGTGATGAATACAAGGTGATGGGCCTGGCCCCCTACGGCGAACCACGCCAGCTCGAGGCCATGCGCCAGCTGGTCCTGCTGCAGGAGGACGGCACCTACAAACTCAATCTCACCTACTTCCAGCACGCCACCCGCAACCTGCCCCATCAATGGAGCCATGGCTCGCCGGTGGTGGGGCAACACTGGGCCCCGGCCCTGGAAACCCTGCTGGGTCCGGCCCGTCGGGCCGACCAACCGCTGGAGCAGCACCACATGGACATCGCCCGCTCGGCCCAGGCGATGTACGAGGAGGCGTTTTTCCACCTGCTGCGCGCCCTGCACCGCCAGCACCCGATCGACCAGCTCTGCATCGCCGGTGGCTGCGGCGCCAACTCCGTCGCCAACGGCAAGGTGACCCTGGCCACCCCCTTCCGCTCGGTGTTTGTCCAGGCGGCGGCGGGCGATGCCGGCGGGGCCCTCGGTGCCGCACTGGCGGTCTGGCATGAACGGGGACTGCCGCGCTGTCAACCGATGGCCAACGCCTACCTCGGCACCGAACCGGGACCTGGCGAGATCGACGCCCTGCTGCAGGACCCCGCCACGGCCGCCGCCCTCAGGGAGGCGGGCTGCAGCCAGCGGCGACTGGACGCCACCGCCCTCTGCGAGGAAGTGGCCGACGCCATCAGCGACGGGCTGGTGATCGGCTGGTTTGACGGCCGCATGGAATGGGGTCCGCGGGCCCTCGGCCACCGCTCGATCCTGGGTGATCCGCGCCGGGCGGACATGAAGGACATCCTGAACCTGAAGATCAAACGACGGGAGTCCTTCCGGCCCTTTGCCCCGTCGGTGCTGCGGGAGGCGGTGGCGGACTGGTTCACCCTGGACGGGGAGGTGCCGTTCATGATGCAGGTGTATGGCATCCGGGAAGAGAAACGCTCCTCGATTCCTGCCGTCACCCATGTGGATGGCACGGGCCGCCTCCAGACCGTGACCGCCGCAGCCAATGGGCGCTACTACCACCTGATCCGCGCCTTCGCTGAACGCACCGGGGTGCCGATGGTGCTCAACACCTCGTTCAACGAAAACGAACCGATCGTGTGCACTCCGGCCCAAGCCATGGACTGCTTTCTGCGGACCAAGATGGACGTGCTGGTGCTGGGCGACGTGGTGATCCGCCGTGACGGCTGAGCCAGCGATCACCCTGATCGTGCCCACCCTGGACTCCTGGCGGCAGCTGCCCCGCCTGGTGCAGTCCCTGCAGGGCCAGAGCTGGCCCCATTGGCAGGTGCTGTTCATCGACGGCCCCAGCGGCCCGGAGCACCGCCACTGGCTCCAGCAGCTCTGCGACCAGGATGGACGTTTCAGCTGGCACCCCCAGGATCCAGGAGAGCCCGGCATCTTCGGAGCCATGAACCAGGGCTTCGCCGCCGCCCCGCCATCGAGCTGGGTTCTGTTCTGGGGAAGCGACGACTGGGCCGCCGGCCCCGATGTGTTCGCCAACGCGACCGATGCCCTGATTGCCGATGGCCTGGCTGCCGATGCCCTGACGGCAGCTCCGGCCCCCGACCTGTTGATCTGCCGCGGTCGCTACGCCGATGCCGCCAGTGGCCAGCTGGGCCGCCGCACGGCCTTTCACTGGTCCCACTCCTACCGCCGCTCCCTGGCGCTGGGATTCACCCCGCCCCACCAGGCCACCCTGATCGGGCCGGGCGCCCGGGCGCGCCTGGCCCGTTACGCCCCGGGCTTCCGGCTGAGCGCCGACCTCGACTACTTCCTCCAACTCTCCGCCCATCCCGATCTGGCCGTGGTCCTGCGGGATCTGGAACTGGTGCACATGGGCGATGGCGGCATCAGCGGCCAGCAGACCCGGCGGCGCCTGCAGGAGGTCCGCTGCGCCTACCGGCGCGCCTTCGGCCTGGGCTGGGCGGTGCCCTTCCTGCTGCGCTATCTCTACCGCCTCGGCACCGTGGTGATCCAGCGCCAACGGGCCACGACCTCGCGCCAATGACCAGCGCCGGCATGACCCGCCCCATCCTGTTTGGCGCCAGTACCCCCAGTGGGACGGCCCTGCGCCTCCAGGCCCAGGCCGTGCCGGCGGACAGCACACCCCTCGTCGCCGCTGGCCGCAGGCGCCCGCAACAGTGGCCTGACACCCTGCCATTTGTGCCCTGCGACCTGCTTGCCGCGCCCGGCGATGCGTCCACAGGCCTGGCCCAATTCGGGAGCCAGCGCTGGATCAGTTTTGCCCCGATCTGGCACCTGGCGCCCTTTCTGGATCAGTGGCTGGCGTTCGATCCACGCCACAGCCATCTGCTGCGGGGTGTGGTGGCCTGCTCCTCCTCCTCCGTGATCACCAAACGTTTCGCCGCCAATCGTTTCGATCGGCAGCTGGTGCAGCGTCTGCGGGAGGCGGAAACCCTTGTGCAACGGCGCTGCGCCGACCATGGCATCCCCTGCACGATCCTGGCTCCAACGCTGATCTACGGAGCCGCTGGCCCCTATGGCGACCGCAACCTGAGCCAACTGCTCCAACTGATGCGCCGCCTGCCGGTGCTGCCCCTCCCCGCCGACACGGGCCTACGCCAACCGGTGCACTGCCACCAGCTGGCGGCCGTGGCCCTGCACATGAGCACCCGCCAGGCCGAAGGGGACAGGGGTCTGCCGGCCCACCTCCCCCTCGGCGGGGACGACACCATGACCTACGAGCAGATGCTGCGCCGCCTGCAGGCGGCCACCGCCCAGGGCGATGCGGCGCGGCGCTGCCGGCTGCTGCCCCTGCCAACCCGCCTGTTCCAGCTGCTGGCCAGCCCCTTGCTGCTGCGGTCCCCGAAGGGATTTGAGGCGGTGCTGCGGATCAGTGCCGACCTGGCCGGCTTCAGCGCGGCCCACGGGGTGCTGGGGGAGCCGGCCCGGCCCTTTCCCGTGCGCCCCCTGGCACCGTGATGGCCAAGCTGCCGGTGCCACCACCACCGCGCCGCCCGCGTCGCGCCCTGCTGCTGCCATTGCTCTTGGGGCCCGCTGTCCTGTGGTGGTTCTGGCCCTGGCTCAGGCCCACGCTCTTGCCGGCCCCGAAGGCCGACAGCCCGGACACCAGCATCATCACCGTGTTCGTGGAAGATCCCTGGCGAACCCATGAGGCCCTGCGGCTTTGGCAGCAGAACCCCACCGCCCTGCTGGTGCTCCAGGGCAGCAGCCGCTACCAGACCATGGCCGAACACCATCTGCGGGCCCGGGGGCAATGGCCCCTCGATCAGGGGCGCCTCAGACGCCTAACCGATGGTTGCGACACCGTGGGCCAGCTCACCACCCTGGCCAACCAGCTGCGGGGGGCCCCGGCCGGCTCCAGGCTCACGATCGTGACCAGTGACACCCATCTGGCCCGATCCATGGCGATTGGGCAGATCCTGTTTGCTGGGGCCGGCTGGCAGGTGCGAGGGGAACCGGTGATCGGCCACGACAGCCGACCGGAACCCAGCTGGCGACTGCATCGCGACCAGCTGCGGGCCCAGCTCTGGCGAGCCATCGGCTGGGATGGACGCCTTTGGCCGCCGCGTTGCGACCGATGATCGCCCCGCCGGGCGCCGTTGCTCCGATCTCGCCGTGATCCCCCACCTTCCAGCCCTTCCCGCCAGCCTGTCCCACCCCAGCGGGGTGGCCCTGATCCGTCTGCTGGCCGGGGCTCTGGCCAGCTGGGCGCTGCTGTGGATCCTGATTCCCTGGCTGCGCCGGCGCCTGCTGGACCGGCCGAACGCCCGCAGTTCCCATCGCCAGCCCACGGCCCGCGGCGGTGGACTGGCCTTCGTGGTGGTGGGCAGTGGTCTGGGTGTGCTGGGAGGGGATGGCAGCTGGGCCAGCTGGATTCCGCTGCTCTGCTGTCCCCTGGCCCTGGTGGGGCTGCTGGACGACCGCCTGGATCTCCCGGCCGGCCTGCGCTACGGCGCCCAGCTGCTCACGGCCGGGGTCCTGCTGGCGATCGCCGCCCTACCCCTGCCCTGGTGGTTGTGGCCGCTCGGACTGATCGCGATCACGGCCGTGATCAACTTCGTCAATTTCATGGATGGCCTCGACGGCCTGGTGGCCTCCTGTTGCGTGGTTTTGCTCAGCCTCACCGCCCTGGGGACCAGTGCCAGCCTGTGGGGTGGGGTGGGAGCGTTGATCGGCTTTCTGATCTGGAACTGGAGTCCGGCCCGGGTGTTCATGGGAGATGTGGGAAGCACCTGGTTGGGGGCGGTGCTGGCCGGGCTGGTGTTGCAGCAACCCACGCCAGGAGGGGCCCTTGGCCTGCTGCTGGTGGCCGTCCCCCTGCTCGCCGATGCGTGTCTTTGCGTACTGCGGCGCTGGCGCGCCGGCCAGCCGATCTTCCAGGCGCATCGGTTGCACCTGTTTCAGCGCCTCCATCAGGCCGGCTGGTCGCACCGGCAGGTGGCCGGGCTCTATGGGGGCAGCACGGTGGTGTTGGCCGGCGCCTTGGTGCTGGGGGGCCTCCCCTGGGTGCTGCCGTTGGCGGCCGTGACCCTGGGAGCGGGACTCTGGCTGGATCGCTGCAGATCAGCCCCGTTCGCTTAAGAAGATGAAAATGCCGTTAAGATGGGCCCCAACTCATCAACCTGAAACAGGTGGTTCTGTTGCCATTCAGCGAGCATCCATGGCTGTCTTACTGACAACATCACTCGGCAGATCACCTCAGCAGCCGTTCCAACACACCGAAGAATTTCGATCAAAATCAACGACTAAACAGTTCACATTCCCCCGGATCTCCCCATCTCCCTACCCTCTATCCGATCGACTGGGAAGCCTCCAGAGCTCAACAAGCCTGAACCCAATAAGCTCGTGATCACAGCTGCCCTTTCGCAGGTGGCGCAGGCCACAAGGTCCTATCTTCCATTCGGTCCCATCTGGACCCGTCGCTCAGGGTTGCCGACCTTGACGCTGTTGCGATCCCTTAGTCGCCAGGTCGTCGCTCGTCGTCTGACCTTGGTGCTGTTTGATTCCCTCCTGATCCTGGCGTCGGTCTGCGGAGCCTTTGCCCTTCGTCTACAGGATCGGGAAAGTGTCCTCAGCTTCCTGAGCGCCCATGCCAACCTGCTGCCCCTCGCGCTCCTCACCGGCCTGCCGGTCCTGATTGCCTCGGGCTGGTACCGGGGACTAACCCGGTATGCAGGGAGCCATTCCCTCTACAGCCTGGCCCCTCGCTCCGGCTTGATGGTGCTGGTGCTGCTGCTGACGGACACCCTGCTGGGAGGATCACCGCCACCCCGCTCGTTCTGGCTGCTGTTCTGGCTGCTGTTCACCGCTGGGGCCATTTCCAGCCGCATCGTGATGCGAGATCTGCTGGTGCGGCACACCCTGATCAGCGGCAGCCTGCAGGGAACGGCGCGGGAAACCTCCGGAACGCTGATCTACGGGGCAGGGAGCGCTGGGATGATGCTGCTCCAGGCCCTGCGCAACGACCCTCAATTCCGCATCGTGGGTTTCCTCGACGACGATCGACGGCTGCACGGACGCACCCTCCAGTCCCTCTCGATCCACAGTCCCGAAGGGATCCAGACCCTGATCAAGCGTCACAACATCAACCAGGTGCTGCTGGCGATTCCATCCCTCGAACGCACCCGCAAACGGCTGCTGGTGGACCAGCTGACCCACAGCGGGCTCAAAGTGTCGACCATCCCATCCCTGGCCCAACTGGCCACCGGCCGGCGCGGGGTCACGGATCTCCAGCCCATCGCCATCGAAGATCTGCTTGGACGGGAGCCCTCCAGCCCCGACCCGAGGCTGCTGGAAGCGGCCGTCCGTGGCAAAGCGGTGCTGGTCACCGGCGCCGGCGGCTCCATCGGCAGCGAACTCTGTCGTCAAATCATCCGCCTTGGGGCCTTGAGGTTGCTGCTGGTCGAACGCAGTGAATATGCCCTGTACTCCATCGAAAGCGAACTGCGCCAACAAGCCAGGGAAACAATCCTGGTGCCCGTGCTCGGCGATGCCGCCGATCCGGACCGCCTCACCAAGCTCTGCCGCGACCATGGCATCAACACCCTGTTTCATGCAGCCGCCTACAAGCATGTGCCGATGGTGGAAGCCAACCTTTGCGCTGGTGTTGCCAACAACATCCATGCCACCCGCGCCGTGATCCAAGCGGCCCTAGCCAGCTCAGTCGAACGGCTGACCCTGATCTCCACGGACAAGGCCGTGCGGCCCACCAATGCGATGGGAGCCAGCAAGCGGATCTGCGAACTGCTGATCCAGGCCGCCGCCGCCGACATTCGCGCCCAAGGGATCCAGGGGAGCCCGATTTTGTCGATGGTGCGGTTCGGCAATGTGCTCGGATCCTCCGGATCGGTGATTCCAAGATTTCATCAGCAGATTTCCCAGGGGGGACCCGTGACCGTCACCCACCCAGCGATCACCCGCTATTTCATGACCATCCCGGAGGCGGTTCAGCTGGTGCTCCAGGCCACGGGCATGGCAGAAGGGGGAGATCTGTTCTTGCTGGACATGGGCGAACCGGTGCGCATCGCTGATCTGGCCCGGCAGATGGTTGAACTCTCCGGGTTGCGGGTGCGTGACACGGCCAACCCCCGAGGCGATATCGCCATTGAATACACCGGCCTGAGGCCAGGGGAGAAGCTCTACGAGGAGCTGCTAATCAGTGACAGCAACGAACCCACCCGTCACCCCCTGATCCGCCGGGCCAACGAACCCCACCACCCGTCCGGCCAGCTCAAGGAGCTGCTCGTGGAATTGGATCAGGCCCTGATCCAATGGGAAGATGCTTCGGTGATCCGGTTGATGCTTCGCCTCGTCCCGGAATACAAGCCGGACACCGAGGCCGCCTGAGGTCATGACACCACTCCTGGATCGCCTTCCCCCCTGGGTGCGAGAGCAGATCCCCGCCATCCCGCCTGCCACACCACGCAATCTTTGGTTGCTGCTGGCGGCCTTGGTAGCCACCCAAAACATTGCCGTTTTTCATACCAGTCAAGACCCGAACACCACCGTGCTCGTCCTGATGGTCTGGGGTGGCGCGGTGATTTGCATGGAAGATCAATTCGAACACCTGCGTCCCCAGCCCAGCCTGGTGGGCCTGGTGCTGGGCACTCCCCTAGTGCTGTGGATCTTGGCCCGAAGCGCCATGATCATGCACTGGGATGGGATTCTGTACATCCTGGCTCCCCTGGCTGGCCTGGCCCTTGCCCTGCTCTGCCAACCCCTGCGCCAGCTAAAACAATTTCGGGATCCCTTCCTCTGCCTGATGTTGATCCCTGGCTATTCCCTGATCTTCAAACTCCTCCCTGAACAACCAATCAGCCTCCTTACCGCCACCATGGCGGGCAACTGGCTGAGCATCCTGGGCCTCAATGTGATGGTGAGGGGCCGCGAAGTGATGCTGCCCACAGGCGGGGTCACGGTCATGGCAGCCTGCAACGGCATCGACATGATGGGGCAAATCATCTGCATCGGTCTCATTTTTCTGCTGGCATTCCCAATCCGATCCAACCGAAGCCGGTTGCTGATGCTGCTGGCAGCCCCCCTGATCGGGCTGATCTGCAACACCATTCGCATTGCCATTCTCACCATTTGCTCTAGTCAGTCCCAGGGCAAAGGAACCTTTCTATTTGACTTTTTCCACAAAGAGACAGGATCGCTCGTGTTCTCAGGAATTGCTGTATTTATCTTCGGTGTGCTGTACATGAGATTGCTGGAACGGGAGCTGCCGCCGCTGGATCAACCCACCAACGATCGCCACGCCTGATCCTCACCAGGCTTTACGACATGTCCCCGTCCCCCACCCTGTTGAACCGCTTGTATGGCGGTCTCGCTCTCGTCGCCACCGTGGCGGTTGGGAAGGCCATCGCCTTCCCAAGTGCCCCTCGCCACACTCCCCTCGATGCTGCTGCGATCACGTCTGCCTTGGCCGCGTCGGCACCGCCTGCCCAGGCCCAAGCCAGCCGCCCCGCCGAAGACGGATACGAATTGGCCCATTCCTCGATCCTTCACTACCGCTGGTCCGATGGCCGAGACCTTCGCTTGGTACAGGCGACCGTGCGCCAACTGGACAGCTTCCAAATCAGTTTCATCGCGAGGGATCTTGGCGGTCTGAAATTGAAACGGCGTCAGGTGCTGACCACGCAGGGCAGCAGTGCCATTGGCCAGGTGAAGGGAAGAGGCGCTCGTCAAACCTGTCTGGTCCCGGGGGTTAAGGGCCCCGGGGCCTGGGGTGTGACCGTCGAAGAGCTGGGAACTGCCGCCAACCAGAACAACACCGGAATCCGCAACAAGCTGGTAAGGATGCTGGGGCTCCGCCCCAATCACGTCTACCGCTGTGTACTCATCAGCCTGAGGAACCCCGAGGCGACTCCGCCGGATGACAGGAGCTGGGAGCAGCTGCTAACGCAACTGCGGCCAGCCCTGGAACGCGAAGCACCCTCCCAGCGGGGGCAGCCGATAGGGTCATCCAGGCCAGCCCCCTGAGGTCCCCATTCCCACCCTGACCACTCCGCCGCCCGCCCGCCCCTGACCGCCGTCAATGGAGTCCCTGCCCCGCCTATTTCGCCGTAACCCAGAACGTTCTGGCTCCATCCGCCCGGACGGGCCCCTTCCGTACAGCTGGATCCTGACCCAACAGCTGGCCATTGGACCCATGCCACGCACCCAAGGTCATTGGGAACAATTGGAATTGGCGGGATTCCGGCGGCGATTCAGCTGCTGCTATCCAGAGGAGGACCTTCAGGCGAAGGTCCCGGAGCTGTGGCAAAGCGGGGGGGTGGCCCTACCCGATCACCGTAACCAGGAACCGATGTCGCCGGAACGGCTTATGGAGGCCCTTAACCAGGCCCAGGCCATGGTCGACGCCGGCTCCCCGGTGTATCTGCACTGCCTTGCCGGGGTCGAACGCTCGTCGTTAATGGCGGTGGGACTGACGGCACGCCTGCGTCAGATCGATCTCTTCAGCGCCCTGGACTGGGTCCGTCGTTGCCACCCCATGGCCAAACCGATCTACGAGCATCTCGATGTGCTGGACCAGGTGCTGAAGAACTGAGGCGACAAAGACAAGCCCCCAGGTTTCACAACCCGGGGGCTTCGTCATGGGGACTGGCGTTGGCGGCCTGATCAGCAGCTGGGCTCAGGCCTCACCATCGGGTCGATCATCAGGGGTGCGGTTGGAACGGGAATCCGGCCGCAGCCGATCCCTGAGCCAATTTCCTGATGTCCCGGAACCCTTTGGATCGGTGGTTGAGGCGGTGATGTCCACCGTGTCTGGGGCATTGTCGGAACCCTTGACCGCTTCGGCGACCTCGCGCTTGAGCCGCGCTTCCTCGGACACCGCTGCGTCCTGATACCGCTGGACCGCATTGCCATCGCGCAGACGGCCAGCCACGCCAGAAGCCCCCTTGGTCATATAGGAATCACGATAACGATTATTGACATAGGAATCACGATAGCGCTTAACATACCCCATGAACCCCTTGCCGTACTTACCGTAGGTGGAATAACGGTTAGATCCATAGTTCGACGCATACGCGTAATGGTAGTAATAGCCATATTCATAGCCATAGTCGTTCAGGCGGCTTGGGAAGTTCACCTGGTTACAGATCAGACCCAAAACATCAACACCCGTGGCTTTGATGCGACGAGCGGCCTGAGGTGCCAACTGGCGACTCACCTTGCCAAGGCCAACTAAGAACAGAATGCCGTCAAGTTTTTCACCCAGCAGGATCGGATCGGCCAGCATCAGACAGGGGGGGGCATCGAAGAGAACGATGTCGTAACCAGGCAGGGCCCTGATTTCAGCCACCACCTCTTGGCAGCGTGCCGAGTTGAGCAGCTTGGCGGGATCCGGGGGCTTGGGACCCGCCGGCATGACATCGAGATTTTCCTGGATGGTTTGGATAACCTGCTCGGGTTTGATGTTGGGATCGGAGAGCAGACTGGAAAGTCCATCGCCGGGCTCCACTCCCAAGTAGCGGTTCTGCATCGGCAGACGCATGTCCGCATCAATGATCAGGACCTTGAGGCCGAGATCGGCGAGGGTACGAGCAAAAATGGTCACGGCGGTGGATTTTCCCTCCCCCTGGGTGGAGGAGGTGACTCCCACCAGTCGGATGTCCCGATCGGCCCGGAGCAGACGGAAGGTGGTGAACAGGCTCCGCAGCGATTCCTTGATGGCAAAACGCTCGCTCGCCGACATTTTGGCGATGCTGGTGGAAATTTCGACCCCGGGCTCCAGGGGCAGATAGGGAATCAGACCCAGGACGGGCAGTTGCAAGTCCCGCTCCGCTTCCATGGGGGTATGGAAGACGTTGTCGGTGCGCTCCCGCAAGATTGCCGCCCCCAAACCCGCTAACAGCCCCAGGACCAAGGCCCTCAACAGGTTGCGCTGGATATTGGGCTCCACGGGCACTTCCGTGAATTCGGCCGGGGCAATCACCTGCCAAGGGGTGGTGGAACGGGCCCGTTCCAATCGGAACGTTTCGCGGGCACGGATATAAGAGGAGTAGTTGTCACGGGCAACGGCCAACCGTTGCTGCACATCCTCGTATTCCTTGATTTTGCGGGGACTGGTGCGGAAATTGTCGTTAAGCAGCAGAATCTGGCGATTGATCTCGTCCTGTTGGGCAGCATTGGCAAGCAAGCCAGCCCGCAGGCTATCCACGGCCTGTCCCTGCACCACCGGCAACAACTGATCCCGTCGAGCCTTGATCGACTGCACCACAGGGGAATCATCCCGATACGTGGCCCGGGCGGTAGCCAGATCCTGCTCGAGCTGGGAAAGCTGCTGCACCGGCGTAGGGGTGCCAACCGCCGCCTGAGCACCGTTATCCCGGGGAGCCGTAGCCAAGCTGGTGGGGCCCAGGGTGGCCACGGCGGTGGGGGCTCCGCTGCCGTTGAACTGGAGCCGACCGGCCTTCACGGAGGACAGCTGACTTTCCAACTGGGCCTGGGACACCTGCAATTGGCGCAACTCCGTCACCAAGCCGTCGCGCGAGGCCTGGATCGCGGCCCCCTGGGTGGCAGGCTCTAGGAAATTGTTCCGCTCGCGGAACGTCCGCAACTCGGTCTGCAGTTTCTCGACTCGGCTTAACAGATCAGGGGCCTGCTGATCAAGGAAATTCACACCTGAATCGAGGGTTGCCTGCCGCTGGGTGAGTGAGAAATTGGTGTACTCCTGAGACAACTGATTTAATATCGCTCGTCCCTTAACCGGATCCCGCCAGCGCAACGTGACATTCAACACGTTCTGCACATCGCCGGAGGCCGGGGCAATGCTGAGATTATTAATAACTTCATTCATACCCACACCGTTTTTTTCCGCTAACCCCTTGATCAGCAGGGGACTACGCAGGAGAACCACCAGACTCGGCACATCATTCTGCACCGAACTACGGGCAATCTGCTCCACAGTGCCGCCATTGGAGTCAATCTGACTTTTCCGATTCTCGTCAAAAGGATTGCTGATCTGCATCTGAAAACCACCCTGGTAGACGGGTGAAAAGATGCGCTGGCGCAAGGTATCGACGGCCAGGGCGCCAGTCACCAAAGCGAAGACGAACAGGAACAGGCCCTGTCGACGTTTAACGGTGCGAACCAGTCCACTGACGCCGCCACTGGAGCGATCTTCAAGGGAAGGGCCCAGGGGAGAAGACTGGAACGAAGGATCGTTAAACGTGGAGCGCCCAAAACCGCTTCCCCCTCCTCCGAGCAGTTCGCTCCCGGAAGCTGAATCAGCAGGTGCGCCCGTCGTGGTCACGTTTTGTCGCCAGTAAATCCTTTTGATTGTAGGGCAATCGCTTGATCACGGTTCAGTTGACAGGACGGTCTATAGTCCGGCGACGATTTTTGCGTCCAAGTGCAAGCGCTGAAAAGCACAAGTTCCGCATCGGTTGTCGAGTCCTCGGCCCTCCTGGCCCCGGCTACCGCTCCCTCCCCCACGGCAGAATGTCTCCCCATCCCAGCGGTCCAACGGATCCGCCGCCCTCGCCTGGCTCCTCTCGTCGGAGCTTTCGTCTTGGCCGTCGGCCTTGTGCCCGGAGCTCCCCTGCTGGCCGCCACCCCATCCGGCAGCCCCGGAGGCCTGCCGCGAACCGCTCCGTTCGCGTCCTCGCCCCAGCTCGAATCTGATCTCTATGTGCTCGGACCCGGGGATATCCTCCAGCTCACCTTTCTTGACCCCACCGCCTCTAGCGTCGGCGGCGGCCTATCGATCCTGCCGGACGGCACCGCCACCCTTGCCCTGCTTGGTTCCGTCCAGCTCACTGGCCTGACGATCGGCCAGGCCACCCGCTGGCTCACCTCTCTTTATTCCCGCCAGCTCCTGCGGCCCCAGCTTTTTCTCACCCTCACCACCCCGCGGCCGGTGAAGGTCTCGGTGTTGGGAGAGGTCCAGCGCCCAGGCCTTTACCCGCTGACGACCGGGACCAACCCCGTTGCAGCCATTCAGGCCGCGGGGGGCATCACCCTGAATGCGGACGTCCGCAACGTTCTTCTGCGCCGGCGACTGGCGGGCCCGGACGGTAACCAGAAGCAGACGGTTCTCAATCTGGCCGAATTACTCCAGTTCGGAAACCAAAACCAAAATCCTTTGCTCTTTGACGGGGACACCTTGGTGATCGCCCGCACCAACCAGCCCCTACCCGATGAGGTGCTCCAACTGGCGGCATCCAACCTCAGTCCAGCCACCATCAATGTGACCGTCATCGGCGAGGTCAAGACCCCCGGCACCCTCAGCCTGCGCGCCAACACCCCACTTGTTGAAGCCATTCTCAAGGCCGGTGGACCGACCGACTGGCGCGCCAACACCGGCAACGTTGAACTGGTCCGACTGAATCGCAATGGCACGACCACCCGCGAAGTCTTCAAACTCAATTACAACAAAGGAGTCTCAAATGGACTCAATCCTCCCCTGCGCGACAACGACACCGTCGTGGTCAACCGCAGCGTCTACGGCAAGTCCGTTGATGTGCTGAATCAAGTGGTCCTGCCCCTCAGCCAACTCGGAAACTTCTGGAGCTACTACTGGCGCTACAACAACAACTGAACTCTTTAAGAATTACGCAATTTCAGCCCTAGCCTGCGTCCAGCTTCCCGTCCGTCCCTCAGCCGTCCCCCCGGTCTTCGCCATGCACCACCCCCAGCAATCCCCGCTCAGTGCCAAGACCATTGGCTGGGCCCTCCTGAGTCAGACCATCTGGCTCCCGCTCGTGGCCATCGACGCCCATGACCATTGGCGGGCGAGCGTGGCGGATCGGACCCCTCCCTCCAGCACCAATGCCGTCGCCAGCTCCAGCCCCTCCACCCCCGTCGTCCTGACACCTAAAACCCCAACCCGGCCCAGCCAGGCCAAGGATGCGGCTGGAGCCTTGGCCGCCCGCTGGGAATCCAGCGGCATGGTTCTCAGCGCTTCCCGAGGGTCGGCCGATCCACTGCTTCACGGTTCGCCCCTGCGCACCGTGGACCAGCAAGCCCTTCCCGGCTCTCCTCTGCTGTCCAAAGGTTCCGCCAGCCCCAAGTTCTGGCCCTCCACCCCCTATCGCGAACGCACCGCCAGTGCGTCGGTGACGCCTGCCCCCACGGGAGTCAGCCGAACCGTCGCCGCCCGGACCAGCCCCCTCCCCCCGTCCTTCAAGAACGTTTTCAACCGCTCCGCATTGCTTGGCGGCACCCTCACCCTGAATGGCGCGGATGCCAGCCTCGATGGCGTGGTGATGCCCCCGATGGCGCGGGCTGAACGCGCCCGCTGGGCCTATAGCGGAGACCCGATGGCCCCCCTGCCCCAGCCCTGGCGCGATCCCATGCGCAAAGCCGTTCAGCAGGTCCAACCCCCCTCTGGCCGCATGGAAGCGGCCCGGGTCATTCATGTTCCCTCAACCCGGGTCACCCGCACCACGAGTGTCCCCTTGGCGGTGCAGAGCGATGGCAGCGTTGACATCCTCAGCCACCCTGACAATCCGGCGGTGATCCAGGAGATCAAGGACTGGTCGAGCCGTCAACGGGCTCCAGAAACCGGCCATGTGGCTCCCGCCGTGGTGGAGCTCCACCCCATCGCGGACGTGACCGGCCCGGTGGCCACCGCCACCAAGACCGCACCCCTCCCGGCCCCCACCCCCGTGGAAGCCGCTCCAGCGGCCCCGGCTGAGCGTGTCTTGGCCCCCGCAGCGGCCGCACCGCCAGTGGCTCAGGCTCCGGCCCCCGAAGTGGTGAGCCCCGCGGCGGAAGCCCCAGTGGTCCCATCACCCGCAGCGGCCACCACGCCCTGAATCCAGCGGGGCCCCCCATTCAGGCCATCGCCACCGCGTCGATCGCGGCGGCAATGGCCTGTTTTTGTTCCTGGTCATACCCCCAACGCTCCAGGAACTCCCGATCCACGCCGACATCAGCGGTTCCGGCCAGCAGGGTCTCTAAACGCGACGTGACGAGGGCAGACTCCAGGTGCTGCAGCAGTTCCTGGCAGCGGCGCTGCACCCTCAGGGAGCGTCCCTGTTGGTCACCATCCCCCTGGCGTCGATGGTGCACGGCCATGGCCGTGCTCATCGCCAGGTTGCGTGCGGTCAGGTCGACCACTGCGGCACCGGCGCTAGAAAGCTGCATCGCGATGGGTTCCGGCAGTCGATCCATCAGGGGACCGTCCCCGGCCAGGGCGACCACAAAAAAACCCCTGGCCCCGTCCCGGCTGGACACCAGCTGGCCCACCCGATCCGCCAGGACCTCCTCACTCAGCTCCCCAGCCTCCCACTGCCGCAGCCAGAGGGTTGTCATCTCCATGGCGGAGGCGAAGCTGGGCGCGGGGACAGCGTGATCAGCCATGGCGACAGGGGAAACAACAGTGAACGGAATGGATCGGACCAGGGCGGTCGGGCCACGGACGGCCAGGGGCCGGACACCCCTGGCCGGCGGAGGGGCCCGTCCGCTGCCAGTGTTGAGGTTATGGAACTGAGCCCCCCCAGCGACGTCGATGGCGCCCCCTCCCCCTTCCGTTCCGGCTTTGTGGCCCTGATCGGGCGGCCCAATGTGGGCAAATCCACCCTGCTCAACCAATTGGTGGGCGAAAAGGTGGCGATCACCTCCCCCGTGGCCCAGACCACCCGCAACCGCCTGCGGGCGATCCTCACCACCCCCCAGGCCCAGCTGGTGCTGCTTGACACGCCTGGGATCCATAAACCCCACCACCTGCTGGGCCAGCGCCTCGTGCAGAGCGCCAGGGGCGCCATCGGCGAGGTGGACGTGGTGCTCCTCCTCGTGGACGGGAGCCAGCCGGCCGGCCGCGGCGACGCCTTCATCGTGGAGCTGCTGAGCCAAAGCCGCACCCCAGTGCACCTGGCCCTGAACAAAGCGGATCAGGTGGCGCCGGATCAACAGGACGACCTCTTGGCCAGTTATCAGGCGCTGTTGGCCCCGGCCCTGGCCTGGCCGCTGCACCCCTGCAGCGCCCTCACCGGCGCGGGCTGCCCGGACCTGGTGGAGGCCCTGGCGGCGGATCTTCCCCCCGGCCCCCACCTCTACCCAGCCGATGCGGTGAGTGATCAACCGGAGCAACTGCTCCTGGGCGAATTGATCCGCGAACAGGTGCTGCACCACACCCGGGAGGAAGTGCCCCATTCCGTGGCCGTGCGGGTGGAACGGATCGTTGAGGATGGACCGCGTACCGCGGTGCTGGCAACGGTGGTGGTGGAGCGCAGCAGCCAGAAAGGGATCCTGATCGGCAAGGGGGGCCAGATGCTGCGCACGATCGGCCAGGGAGCGCGGCTACAGATGCAGAAAGTGTTTGACGGGCCGGTGTACCTGGAGCTGTTTGTGAAAGTGGTGCCCAACTGGCGCAGCCACCCCGGTCGCCTGGCCGAACTGGGGTATCGCGGCGACTGAGAGGATGGGGGGTGAGCCGAAGGGCCGTGGACGCCACCAGGCGCCGTGCCCCTTCGAATTCCCCCCCTTGAAGTCCACCTCCCTTGAATTCCACCCTTCGAATTCTTCCGTGAGCGCCCCGCCCCCCAGCCCTGAGCTTCCCTTCCCTCCCCAGGACCTCGACGCCTTCCTGGCCCTCTGTGAGGGGGAGTGGCTGGCGCTGCGCAGCCTGTTCAGCCTTGCTGAAACCTTGGAAGACGGCGCAGGGGACGACGCCTGGCACCGCTCCGAACGGAGCGAACTGAGTGTGCGCTATCAGCGGGGCCCCACGGCGGACGGGGCCGGATTACTGGAGGTGCAGCCCGCCGGATCGGCGCCCCGCCAGCTTGCGTTTCACCCCAACGGAACGTTCCGGGTGGGAGAACAAGCAGGACGTTGGCAACTTTGGCCCGATGGCAGTTTGGAGTTGGTGATCGATGACCCGACCGTGCTGGTGCGGGAGCGGATCTGGTTCACCAAACCCAATTTGCGGCTGCGCAGCTGCGTTGAGCGCCGGGGCGATGGCCCCCCGGATCGGGCCAGTTTCAGCTCGGAAATCCGTCGCATGACCCGGCCGAGCTGAAGGACCCCATGCGCCTGGATGTGGTGAGCCTGGTGCCGGACGCCTTCCAGCCGCTGCTGGGACTGGGGGTGATCGGGCGGGCCTTCGCCGCCGGCATTGCAGAACTCCACACCCACAACCCCAGGGATTACGCCACCGACCGGTACCGCAAGGTCGATGACCTGCCCTACGGCGGAGGCGCCGGCATGGTGCTCAAACCCGAACCGGTCATTCACGCCTTCGAGGCCATTCCGGTGCTGCCCCGGCGGCAGGTGCTGATGATGAGCCCCCAGGGGCAACCCCTGCGCCAAGCCGACCTCCAGCGCTGGGCCGAGACTGCCGATCAACTGATCTTGCTCTGCGGCCACTACGAGGGCTTCGACGAACGCATTCGCGGCCTGGCGGACGAGGAGGTGTCGATCGGGGATTTCGTGCTCACCGGCGGGGAATTGCCGGCGATGGTGATCATCAACGGCGTGGTGAGATTGCTGCCCGGCACCGTGGGCAGCGCCCTGTCCTTGGAGCACGAAAGCCACAGCGGCTCCCTGCTGGAGCATCCCCACTACACCCGCCCGGCCGAGTTCCGGGGCCAAGTGGTGCCTGAGGTGCTGCGCAGCGGCGACCATGGGGCGATTGAACGCTGGCGCCTGGAGCAACAGCTGCAACGAACGCGGGAACGCCGACCCGATCTCTATGCCCGCTGGCTGGCCCTCCAAGACCAAGACGACAGAGGCCGCTGATGTCGTCCCCACAACTTGCTACGAACACCACAACCAAGTCATGGCGCCTTGGCAGTATTTCACGGCCATAATTACCGCCAGAACGAATCTGACACTCCCAGATTTAAATCCATTCTATTAATCCAAGAATATCCACATATTGATTAGTTGCTTCAATTCCAGGCATCCAGCCCTGGAAGATACCCAGATTTGGGTATGGACATCTCCGGGTCGTTGCGCCGATAATTCGCTCATTGGACTGCAAAGTTTCCCCTTGACCACATTCCGCTTCGGCTCCTGCCAGTTGAACAGCGACCAAACGCTCTGGATTTCAGAAAAGTTGGTCCCGCTCTCCCCAATGCAGCGTCGCTTGCTGGTCTGCTTCTGCCGCCATCCCCGCCAGGTGCTCAGCAAGCAGTTCCTGATGGATGAAGTGTGGGGCCATCAGGAGGTGAGCGTCGTGAGCCTGGCCCGAACGGTGCACGGCCTACGACGAAAACTGGTCGAATCCGAACTTCCGGACGACCTGATCCGGAACATCTACTCCGAGGGCTATCTCTTCACCCTCCCGGTCGAAACCATCGGCTCCGGCGAGACCAGCAGCCCCGCCCCCTCCGTCGCCATGGTGGGCAGCAGCGCCAGAAGCGACGCTCGGACCGCCACACTGGAGAGCCCCAGGCGATGACCCGATGCAATTGCGGATTGGCAATGGCTACGACATCCACCGCCTGGTGCCAGGCCGGCCCCTGATCCTCGGCGGTCAGGTCCTGGACCATCCAGGGGGCCTGGGCCTCGATGGTCACAGCGACGCCGATGTGCTGGTCCATGCCCTGATGGATGCCCTGCTGGGAGCCCTCAGCCTCGGCGACATCGGCCGCCATTTTCCCCCCGACGATCCCCGCTGGAAGGGAGCCAACAGCCTCGAATTGCTGGAACGGGTCATGGCCCTGGTGCAGGAGCAGGGCTGGCGGGTGATCAATGTGGATACGGTCGTGGTGGCTGAACGGCCCCGCCTCAAACCCCACATCGACACCATGCGAGCCGCCATTGCCTCCCGCATGGGGCTGGAACCCAGCCAGGTGGGAGTGAAGGCCACCACCAATGAGGGGCTTGGTCCCACGGGCCGTGAAGAGGGCATCGCCTGCCACGCCGTTGCCCTGCTGGGCACGCCATGACGCGAGAGCCTCTCAGACTCCCCCAGGCTGTGGTCCGAGCACTTTGCTGGTCCCTTGTCCTGGTGGTAACGCTGGCCCTGGCGGTGGGCAGCCTAGGGGAGCCCGCTGAAGCGGCGGCCATCACGGAATATCTGCGCCTCGAGGTGCCAGCGGGGATGGAACAGGCCTGGCTTGCCGCCGAACGGGCCACATGGGAACCCTGGCTGCGCGCCCAGCCAGGGTTCCTCGGCCGGGAACTGTTCTGGGATTCCACCCATCAGGAAGGGCTGCTCCTGATTCATTGGGCCAGTCGAGACCAGTGGCAGGCGATTCCCGAAGCCCGCATTGCCCAGGTGCAACGGCAATTCGAAACCCAGGCACGACGTGTCCTGCATCAAACCAGCCTCAGAACGCCCTTCCCCCTGCGCCAAAGCGGCGAGTTCCAACCGATGCAGACCCTGATGACCCGGGATCTCTCCCCGTGAGTGAGAGCGCCCGCCTGGATCTGGATCGGCGCCAACGGCTTGGCATGGTGGAGGCGGTCTGGGGGGAACACAAGAGTCCCGAGCAGATCAGCGCCATCCTCCAGCGACTGGAGGACGCGAACGAGTTGGCTCTCGTGACCCGGGTCGATCCCGACAAGGCCGCTGCCGTGGTCGCCTTGGCCACGGATCTCTCCCTGACCTATCACCCCAACGCCCGCTGCCTCACCAGCGCCACCCTGCCCGAGCCCGACCCCCGCCTGGGCTCGGTCACGGTGCTCACCGGGGGCAGCAGCGATCTCACCGTGGCCAGCGAAGCCCAGCTGGCCCTCCTCTGCCATGGCGTCTCCACCCGGCTGCTGCTGGACGTGGGGGTGGCGGGATTGCACCGTCTGCTGTCGCAGCTGGAGAGCCTGCGCCAACCGCGGGTGTTGATCGCCTGCGCCGGCATGGAGGGGGCCTTGCCCACCGTGCTGGCGGGACTGTTGCCCCAGCCGGTGATCGGCGTGCCGGTGGCCGTGGGCTATGGCGTGAGTGCCGGGGGCATGGCGGCCCTCCACGGGATGTTGGCCAGTTGTGCGCCGGGTCTGAGCGTGGTCAACATTGACAACGGCTATGGCGCGGCCATGGCGGCCCTGCGGATCCTCAAAGGTGCTGCAGATCGGGATAGGCCGTGATCAGCTCCTCGCTGCTCAGCACCTCCCCCGCCCCCTCGGGCTGCCAGATCACCTCAAGGGCCAGCAGATCCTCAGCGCCGACAGCCCCGAGCTGCTGCAGCGACTGGCGAAGGCTGTCGGCGGTGTCCGCACCGGCCAGGGTGAGCCGGCGGCGGCTGGCCACCAGCAGGGTGACGGCAATGAAATCACTGGCGGCATCACTGGCTCCGGCCAGCACGGGGGCGGGATCGGCATGGCGCTGGCCCGCCACATTCACCGTGAGCTCCCGCTGCAGCTTGCTGCGCTCCTGCAAGGACAGGCGATTGAAGGTGGTTTCGGCACTCACAAACGGCACCTGGCCGAGCTCAGCCGCGGCGTAAACCCAGAGGTCCGGATTGCGGAGCAAGGCCAGGCTGGCCTGCTGCAACACCCGCTGCAGGCCAGCGCTGCTGGAGGTATCGGCATCGCTCGCCAGGCGGCGCAGATCACTCTGCAGGGCCCGGGCGGAGGCCAGCAAACCCACCTGAACCTGAACGATGCTCACGGGACCATCAACAGCTGCGCCGAGCCGGTCACCTGACCCGGTGGCGTCCCCAGCCCCGCCGCCGGCGCCCCGTAGGGCGTTCATCACCATGCCGGCCACGGCGATCATGATCAGGAACCCGAACAGGCCACCACCAAAACCAAAGATCGGCACGATGAAGGGAAAGCCAAAGCCACCGCCTCCGTAGCCGCCGCGATAACCGCCTCCATAGCCAACTCCCCCTCCGTAGCCGCCCCGATTCATGCCACCGCCATAACTGCGGGGCATCGAAGGGGAAGAACGGAAGCTTCCTCCACCGATACGCCCCCCACTGGCGGCCAAGGCGGGTTGCGGAAGCGTGATCATCAGGCCGGCGATCAGCACCGGCAGGGTCAGCAGGCTGACCACCCGCCGCAGCAATCGGGCACCCATAGGGGGAGAGAAAGGAAGTGGCTGGAATCTAGGAACCGCCACCCACGATGGTGACCACCTCCAGCACATCGGATTCCACCACTACCTGTTCCGGCCACTGCTGGCGGGGCAGGATGTCGCCGTTGAACTCCACCACCACCAGCTGGGGCTGATAGCCCAGGGTGATCAGGAGCTGTTCCAGGCTGAGGCCCGCCGGGCAGGGGCGCCGCTCGCCATTCACCTGCACCATGGCCGGCGGATTCAGCGCACTCATGACTCAGCCTCCAGCAGCCGCAGCAAGGCAGCTGAAGCGGCGGCTGGATCGGCCGCCGCCGTGATCGCTCGCACCACCGCCACCCGGCTGGCGCCGGCCTGGCGCACGGGCCCCAAGCTGACCGCATTGATGCCGCCGATCGCAAAGAAGGGAATCGGGCATTCCGCCGCGGCCTGGGCGACGTACTCCAGGCCTACGGGATCGCGCCCCGGCTTGCTCGGCGTGGCGTTCACCGGCCCCACACCCACGTAGTCGCAGCCGTCCCGCACCGCCTGGCGCAACTGCTCGATGGCATGGGTACTGCGGCCCAACAAGCGGCCGGGGCCCAGCAGCCGCCGGGCCACCGCAAGAGGAAGGTCGTCCTGGCCCAGGTGCACCCCATCGGCCTCCACCGCCAGGGCCAGATCGATGCGGTCGTTGACGATGAACAGGGCCCCGTGGGCGGTGCAGAGCGCGCGCAGGGCGCCGGCCTGGGCCAGCCGCTGACGATCATTGAGGGGCTGATCCGGAGCGGCGTCGCTGTCCTTGGCGCGATATTGCACGAGCCGCACCCCCGCCTCCAGGGCCGACCTGACCAGGTCCTCCAGGCGAGGGGAGGGGCTGGTAATCAAATAGAGATGGCATTGGGCCAAACGCTGCCGGCGGTCCTGGTTGCCCGGCTGGGCCCGCAGCAGGTCCACCTCAAGGTCGTAGAGGACATAGCGAATGGCGGCCGCCTCCTGGGCAAGGACGGGATCCTCCCGTCGACCGAATTCCTCCAGCACCCGCAACGCTTCCTGAACCCGGCCAGCATTGGCCGCCACCACCTCGGCCCCGGTGCGACGCTCCAGCTGGGCCGGATGGCCCAGACCGGTGGCGGGGTCGGTGGCCGTATGGCGGGCCAGCTTGTAACGGGGCTGATGGAGTCGGCCGAGCCGCTGTCGCAGGTCCTTGGAGCGGACCACGAGGTCGGGGCGCTCGAGGACGAAACGGCCCCAATCCTCAAGCACCCGCAGGCCCTCCCGGGCCCGATCGAGATTGGCGTCGATCAGCCTGTCGATGGACGCCATCTCCCGGGCTTCGTTGGTGAGCAGGCCGGGATCAATCACCACGTCAACGAAAACGACAACAAAAACAGGTTTAGGGTGCACCCGTCAGGCACAGATGACATGGCGCCAGAGGACAGGGCAGGGCCTAAGCCCACCGGAAACCCGGACCCAAGCGCGACGGCGACGAAGGGAGAAACCAGCCCAACCGTTGCCGATCTCAGACCCACCGACCAACCGATGGAGGTCCTGATTGCAGGCATTCTGCTGCTTGGCAGCATCAGCCTCTTCATCGCCTGGGGCCTCAGCAACGCCTACCAATGACCCTAACCCTCGAGTCGAGGGGACTGGAGCGGGGAGCCAGGGGAGGCCAGGCATCCCCAACCAAAAAACAACAGGTCTCCGCCGATCGTCACCAGTCGGCCCACCACGGTGGCCAACAAAATCGTGGCTTGGGGGACGAAGGGTGAGAGCAGGGCCAGCAGCACCAGCTCCCTCACCCCCACCCCCGCCGGTGCCCCGGGGGTGATCAAACCCAGCAACCAGGCCAGCACGAACGCCCCGACAACACCGGGCCAGAGCCAGGGAGACAGGCCGATGGCCATCGGCCCCCGGGCCAGGAGCGCCAGCAACAATCCCAGAAAAATTGTGCCGGAGGCCAGCAGAAAGACGCTTTGCAGAAGCCAGCCCTGACGAACCTGGGGCCCCAGGGTTTGCCCCAGACTCCAGGAGATCAGCCCCAGCCCCAGCCCATAGCCGCCAAGACTGAGGGCCAGGGCCACCCTGGGACCAACGCTGGCCAGTCCCAGATAGGCAGGCAACAGCAGCGCCGCGGCCGCCCCGGCGGCGATGATCAACCCAAGTTCAAGGCCCGTGGAGCGCAAGAGGGTACCGCCGGGCACGCCTGCCGCCACCCCCAGCACCTGACGACCGGCAAACTGGAAGATATTTCCTGGCACGTACTTGCCGATCTGAGAGCGGGCATACACACGCACCGCCAAACCGGCACCGATCTCGGCCCGCAGGCTCCGCAGGATCAGGAACCAGGCCTGGGCCAGCAGCCGATTGGCCATGCCGTAGAGAACGGCCAGACCCAGTAGGAGGAACCATAGGGGCGGGCCGAGCTGGCGCAGATCCACCCCGTTCCCTGCCTGGCGCAGCCGATCGGCCAGGAACACCAGACTGGCCATGGCAAGCCCACTGCCGACCAAATGGGCAATCCGCTTGGCCGCAGGAGGAGCCATTGCCGCGCTCAGGACCTAGGGCGACACAGGGCCATGGTCCAAGGAAGGGGGGAGCGCACCGCCAGCACCTCAAAGGACGGAGACAGCAACTTCACAAAGCCCCGTTTGGACCAGTGCTGCAAATGGCCTGGCGTGTTGCCGAATTGGGGGATGTATTCACCGCGGCAAAGATTGAGAATCCGCCAGAGGGGCTCCCGCGGCACACTGATGATCAGATGATCCGTCACCACCGACCGCAAGGCGGCCAGCCCCAATTGGGGATCTTCGAGATGCTCAAGGACCTCGCAACACACGAGCAGATCCGCCCCATCCTGGGAGGGATCGAGGTCATAGATGCTGCGTTGACGAAACAGCTCGACCGGAGCACCATCGGCCACGGCATTGACCTGGGCCAGATCAATCACGGCCTGGGAAAAATCACAACCACGGGAGTCATAGCCCTGGCGATGCCAACGAAGGGTCCAATATCCTTCGCCGCAGCCCACCTCATGAATGGTCTGGGGAGCCGCCTGGGTCACCAAGGCGTCAAGACAGCTGTGAAACCCACCCATGAGGCGGCGGACCAGGGGATTACCGCTCGTGTATTTGTCGAAGGTGTTCCCCACAACAATGCCAGCCTCCTGCTGACCTTTGGATAACCGCAATGACATGGGGACTTCAGAAGAACAGAAGGTTGGGGAGCCGCCGGGGAGAGAGGAGAAAGAGCACCCCACTATCCGGAACTCAGTGATCTCAAATTGAGGATTAAATTAGCATGGGTTGCGTTCTTGCTCTTTCCGCCAGGCCGCCGGGAGGACCTTGGATTCAATGGCGACCGGAACTGCGGTAAAGTTGGTTAACCTTGAATCGCAAATCCTCAAGCAATTTGCGGTTAGCGGCCAGGAGATCAGCCACAAAAGCAATCAAAATTGACTGGAACCCCATCATCAGCAAAATAGCCGCCAGGATCAAGGACTGTACGTTGCCACTACCAGCCCCCAACAGAAACAAGCCGAGGAATCGCAGGCAGATCAAGAAACCAGCCGCAAACAACACCCCCCCAAGAACTGCAAAAAATCGAAACGGTCGATAAATTACAAAAATTCGTACAATTGTCACCAGGCTGCGCTTGATGTAAGAAGGAATACTTTTAACGAGTCGGGAGGGCCGCATTTCCCCATTGACCCGGATCGGCACTGAGCGGATGGCCATGCCCTTCTGACCGGCCTGGATGATTGTTTCCAACGTGTAGGTGTAGTCGTTGAAAACGATCAACCGTTCCGCGGCAGCCCGACTGAAGGCGCGGAAGCCACTGGGAGCATCCGCCACATTGGTTGTGCTTGCCATGCGTACCACCCAACTGCCCAGTTTTTGGAGCAATTTCTTGATCGGAGAAAAATGCTCAATCGCCACAATGGGACGAGCTCCAATCACGATCTCTGCATCCCCATCCAGGATGGGGGCAATCAGGGCAGGGATATCGCGGGCATCGTATTGATTGTCGGCATCCGTATTGACAATGACATCGGCACCCAGTCTTAGGCAGGCATCCAAGCCCGTCATGAAGGCAGCCGCCAGACCCTGATTAAACGCATGGCGAATGACATGATCCACGCCATGGCGCCTAGCAACGACAGCCGTATCATCCGAACTGCCATCGTCGACAATTAACCACTCCACCACATCAAACCCTGCCAACTGGCGGGGCAATGCCGCCAAAGTCGTAGGCAGACTCTCAGATTCATTATAGCAAGGAATCTGCAGGATTAACTTCATATTATAATCCACAAACGAAACGACACCTGCTGCCACTTAAACTTTCTGCGGAACGGAGCGAAGGGCCGAGGCATGAAGTGTCGTGGAGGGCTGGCCGGTGATTTTCAACTCCAATCTTAGCCTGAAGCCAAGTAAAAACCACTGGATCCACTGCAGACAGGCTCCTCACGCTTCAGGCGCTCGGCGCCAAGCTCGAGCTCGATCGATCACCAGGACCAGCGAAATCAGCATCAACGGAATGGCCGGTGAGTTGTAACGCGGCAGCCCATGGGTGCCAAGGGCATAAAAAGAAATCATCAACACAGGCAGTAACGTCAGGGCTAGAAGTGACAATTGGCGCCGCAGCACACCGAGGACGAACAGCAGCATCAATGCCCCATAGGACAGCCCCGCCATTCCATCTTTAAGGATCACGTAGAAACCATTGGCCTTAAAATTCACGCCCTGATTGGGTTGGCTCCAGATCCCCCTCCAGGCGAACACTCCACTCATCCAGAGATGACGTACTGGCTGCTCGCGAATCAGCTGCGAAGCTTGAAGCCGGGCACGACGATCGGCTTCTGCCTGCGGGTTGGGATGGCCTGCGGCAATCGCCTCCAAACGGTAACTCTCCAACTGGGCGTAAGCCTTGCGGTAGTAACTGACAGCGGCCTCAGGCCGCCCCTCGGCCTGGGCCCGCAGATCCGCCCGCTGAAAGTCGGAACCGTCGCGGTTGAGGTGCTGAAACCGACCACCGGCCTGGAAATCCTCGCTGGTCGCCCCCACGCCCAGCAACGATGCGGTTCGCTGATACAACGAGGGACCCCAGCGATAAAGCGCTCCAGGCAGCTCAGCGGGCGTCATCCGATCCTTGAGGGCCCGCGTGAGCAGTACGTGGCCTCCTCGCTGGGTGAGCTGGGCCTGTCCCAACACAAGCCAGTTGCGCAGCAACCAGGGAGCCAAGGGAAGGAGCAGCCCCAGCAACAGCAGCAACGGCCGCTGCAGGCGACGAAGGCGATGGGAATGGGCCAGAAGCCCCCCCAGCAGTTCCGCTATCACCAGCAGCGGGACAATGTAGAGAAATACCCCCTTCACCAGGGTGAGCAGCCCCAGGCTGACCCCCAACAACAGCGGCCAGCGGCGGCCCGGTCGGCTCCAGGCCATCAGCAACAGCCAGGACGACCAGATCATCAACACGCCGGCCTGGAGTTCGGTGTAGAGGCTGTCCACCACCTGAGGGAGGGCCAAAAAGAAGTACCCCACCAGCCCCACCATCACCAGGATCAGGGGAAGGGATCCCGTGAGGCCCTGGGCCAGGAGCACGGTGCCCAGCACGCCAAGGGCCACCCAATAGAGGTTGCTGAGCTTGAGCCAATAGGCCCCCTTCCCCTGGGCAAGCTCTCCGCTGGTGATCCCAGGAACCAATCGATCAAGCACACCAAGATGGGCGGCCACCACCAAGGGGGGCAGGGGCTCCCGCTGATTGCTCGGTTTCAGCGGCGGTTGATGATCGAGCGAAAAACTGCCGAAACGCGCCTGGTTTCGCGCCAGGATCAGATTTTCGTTGGCGTCCTGAAGGATCGGGGCCCCGGTGATCTGCGATCCAGCCATGGTCAGCACCACCACGGCCATCAGGGCGATCAAAAGTCTGGCTCTGCGGCCGGGGGGCAGCAGGGCGACGGCGGGGGTGATCGTCATGGGAGCACTCCTGGCCCTCCGAGGACTCTGGCCACAGGGGGCGGACCTTAACAGAGATCCCCAAGCGTCTTGGCGTGGTGTCGCCACTCCCGACGGGCCTGGTCCGCATCCTGCCCAATCTGGGCGGTGAGCGCCTCCAGGCTGGGGAAGCGTTGCTGGCGCCGCAGCAGCCGCAGGGGCTCCACCACCAGTTGGCAGCCCGCCAGCTCCAGCTGACGATCCAGCAGGTGCACCTCCACCGCCGAGGCGGAGTGGGGATCCACCGTGGGCTGGGGGCCCAGATTCATCACCGCCGCCATGGGCTCACCCCCCGGCGCTTCGGACGCCAATGACGGCTCCACCAGCCAAGCGGAGGCGGCATACACCCCCTCCAGGGGAAGAAACTTGCGTCCATCCACCTGCAGGTTGGCCGTGGGCCAACCCAGCTGGCGTCCCAGGCCCCTACCACTCCCCACCCGACCCCAGAACCGGTAGGGGCGCTCCAGCAGGCGGTTGGCCTCGGCGATCTCCCCGTTGGCCAGGGCCCGGCGAATCCGACTGCTGCTCACCCGCTCGGCCCCATCCCAGAGCATGGGCAGCACACTGACGGCGATGCCGCAGGCGGCGCCAAGCCGCACCAAATCCGCAGCGCCGCCACTGCGACCGGCGCCGAACCGGAAGTTGTCGCCCACCGCCACCCGACGGGCCTGCAACTGGCCCACCAACACCTGCTCTACGAAGGCCTGCGGCGTCATGGCGGCCAGCTCGCGGGTGAAGGGCACGAGCACAAGCTGGCGGATGCCGAGGGGTTCCAGCAACTGCAGCTTTTCCTCCGGCAGATCCAGCCGCAGCCTGGCCTCGCCGTGCAACAGCTCGCGCGGATGGGGCCAGAAGCTCACCACCGTGGGCACCGCCCCGACAGGATCAGCGTCGGTGACCGCGGCAATCACCTGCCGATGGCCGCGATGCAGACCATCGAAGCTGCCCAGGGCCAGGGCCGTGGGCAGAAGCGCTTGAGAAGGGGTGTGAAGTGGGATCACCAGGCGAGACGGGCGCTCGGTGCTTGCCCTCGTCGTCGTGATCCTCCCATGGCAAGTTTGGGTACCCGCCCACCTCCTTCGCGATGGTTGATCAGCTGGATCTGCAGCGCATCTCCGCCGCCCTGCGCCGCATCGGCTGGGGGCGGCTCTGGACCCAGTTGGCCCTGGCCATCGTGGTGCTCGGGGTGCTGATCTTCAACAACATCGGCGGCCAGGTGGCCGCCAGCGCCAACCGGGCCCTGGGCCTGAGCCCAGGGCTTTCCATCACCACCCTGTCCTTTCTGGTGCTGTTGTGGTGCCTGTGGCAGAGCTGGCTGGTGGTGCGCTGCGGCCGCGCCCTGGCCAGCCCGGTGCGGCCGAGCAAAGGGGAAACGGCGCGGCTGATCAAACGGGGGGTGCTCGCCGACCTCGCGGGCCTCACCCTGGCGGCCGTGGGCTATCAAGCCCTGGCCGGAAGCCTGTTCCTGCAGGCCTCGATGCAAGCGGGATTTGCCTTCGGCGGGGCGATGACCACCCCTGGGGGCCGGGTCACCAACTACCCGATCACGTCGCTGGAGATGCTGGCGGTGCTCAGCAACACCCAGGTGCTGTTTGCCCACCTGCTCGGCCTCGCCACAAGCCTCTGGCTGCTGCAGAGGGTCTACCGCCGCGACTGAAGCCGCTCAGCCGCCGGCAGGGAATCCTGCTGGCCCCGCCAGAACAATTCCGGCTGCAGGGGAGTCAGGGAGGCTCCCCCCTGCTGGATCCAGGCCACATCGGTGGGCCAGTCCAGCGGCCCGGCCACCCGGGCCTCCAGATCATTGGCCACCTCTCCCGCCAGCCAGTAGTAGGTCCGGCCGCGGGGATCCACCCGTTTGTCGAACTGATCGGTGTAGCGCCGCACCGCCGTGCGGCACCACCGCAGGGCTCCGATCGACTCCACCGGCAGGGCCGGCACATTGAGATTGAGCAGCATCTGCTCCGGCCATCCCTCCGCCACCATCGCCTCGGCCACCTCCAGGGCCAGGGCGGCGGCGGGCTCGAAGTGGCGCCACTGGTAGTCCGCACTGCTCACCGCCAGGGCCGGAAAGCCCTCGATCGTGCCCTCCATCGCCGCGGCCACGGTGCCGGAATAGAGCACATCCGTGCCGAGGTTCGGCCCATGGTTGATGCCGGAGAGCACCAGTTCGGGCGGCTCCTCCAGGAGCCGGAACAGGGCCAATTTGACGCAATCGGACGGGGTGCCGCTGCAGGCCCAGGCGCTGACGCCCTCGGCAAAGAGGGCATCGGCCCGCTCGGCGCGGATCGGCGTCTGCAGGGTGAGGCCATGGCCGGTGGCGGAGCGCTCCTGGTCCGGGCAGACCACCGTGACGCGATGGCCACGGGCTGCGGCCACCGCCGCCAGGGTGCGGAGGCCGTCGGCGAAGACGCCGTCGTCATTACTGATCAGGATCCGAAGCGAGCGCATCGGCCGGCAATCAAAGGGGAAGGGTCCGGACGCGGGGCCAGAGGGCGCCAGCGGGCCTGGGCCAACGCTAGTCGGCAGGGCTCGTCGCCATGGCTTGGGCTGGGCTGAGGGGCAACGGCAGCGCCTGCCTACAGTCAGCCCTGCTATCCCAGCCTCCCGTGAGCGCCCCGATCAGCCTGCAGCAGCTCACCGATCAACTCGATTCCCTCGAGAATGAGGCCGCGGCAGCCATCCAGCAGGCGGTGGCGGCCTCCGAGCTCGAGGATCTGCGGGTGGGCCTGCTGGGCAAGAAAGGACGTCTGTCGGCGGTGCTCGGGGCGATGGGCAAGCTGCCGGGGGAGGAGCGGCCCTTGGTGGGTCAGCGGGCCAACCGGCTCAAGGAATTGGTGCAGTCGCTGCTGAACCAGCGCCTTGAAACGGTGAAGCAGGGCGCCCTGACCGAGCGGCTGCAACGGGAACGGCTGGATGTGACCGCCCCCTGCCGCTATGGGCCCCCAGGCCACCGCCACCCGCTGATCAGCACGATCGAGGAGATCGTCGACATTTTTGCCGGCCTCGGCTATCGGGTGGCGGAAGGACCCGAGATCGAAACCGACCACTACAACTTCAGCGCCTTGAACATCCCGGAGCATCACCCCGCCCGGGACATGCAGGACACCTTTTATCTGGGGGGCGATCGGCTGTTGCGCACCCATACCTCTCCGGTGCAGATCCGCCATCTCGAAGCCAATCCCCCCCCGGTGCGAATCGTGGCCCCAGGTCGGGTCTATCGCCGCGACGCCGTGGATGCCACCCACTCACCGGTCTTCCACCAAGTGGAAGTGCTGGCCCTGGACGAAGGACTGGATTTCAGCCATCTTCGCGGCACCGTCACCACCTTTTTGCAGCACTTCTTCGGCGATCTGCCCGTGCGCTTCCGGGCCAGCTACTTCCCCTTCACCGAACCCTCGGCGGAAGTGGATGTGCAGTGGCGCGGCCGCTGGTTGGAGGTGATGGGCTGCGGCATGGTGGATCCGGCGGTGCTTGAGGGGCTCGGCCTGGATCCCAACCGCTGGAGCGGCTTTGCCGCCGGCCTGGGGGTGGAGCGGTTCTGCATGGTGCGCCACGGCATCGACGACATCCGCCGCCTGTTCACCAGCGACCTGCGCTTCCTGGAACAATTCTGACGACCTCCAATACAATGATGGGAACGTCGTCCGATCGATCAGTGCCGCGGGTTGGACTGATCGTCAATGACGGCAAGACCCTGGCCCTAGCCACGGCCGAGGCCATCGAACGGCGATTGATCGGGGCTGGGATTGAGGTGGTCCGGGTGAGCAGCGCCAGCGGGGTGGTGGGCTTCGCCAATCCGGATCAGCACCTGCGTGCCAAGGGCTATAGCGCCTGTGTCCCCCCCGACTTCAACCGGGAGCTGGCCCTGGCCCTGGTGCTCGGCGGCGACGGCACCGTGCTGTCCGCCGCCCGTCAGACCGCCCCGATCGGCGTCCCGATCCTGACGATCAACACCGGCCACCTTGGCTTCCTGGCCGAGGCCTACCTGAAGGACCTGGAGGCGGTGCTGGAGCGGGTCGTGGCCGGCCAGTGGACGGTGGAGGAGCGCACCATGCTGGTGGTGAGCGTGATGCGTGGTGACCAACGGCGCTGGGAGGTGCTCTGCCTCAACGAAATGGCCCTGCACCGCGAACCACTTACCAGCATGTGCCATTTCGAAATCGCCATCGGCCGCCATGCGCCCGTGGACATCGCCGCCGATGGCGTGATTCTCTCCACCCCCACCGGCTCCACCGCCTACGCCCTCAGTGCCGGCGGCCCGGTGATCACCCCCGACTGTCCCGTGCTGCAACTGACGCCGATCGCCGCCCATTCCCTGGCCTCACGGGCCCTGGTCTTCAGTGATCGAGAGCCGGTGACCGTCTTTCCCGCCACGCCGGAGCGGCTGATGATGGTGGTGGACGGCAGTGCCGGTTGCTACGTGTGGCCGGAGGACCGGGTGCTGGTGCGACGCAGCGAACAACCGGTCCGTTTCGTGCGCCTGGCCGACCACGAGTTCTTCCAGGTGTTGCGCAACAAACTGGGCTGGGGGCTCCCCCACGTGGCCAAGCCTGGCAATGGCGGCGGCGGATCCAGTGAGGCGTCGCCATGAACGCCGGAACGGGCCAAACGGCGGCGGTGCTGCTGGTGGGGGCAACGGCCGAGGCCCTCAGGGCTCGCCTGGAGCTCTCGGGTTACCGGCCCCTGCCCACCGATCCCCTCTCTTCCCCTAGGGAGCCGGCCATCACCGAGACCCCCCGGGCGGTGATCCTGGCCCCGGACCAGGCCGGTCGGATCGCCGAGCTGCGCCGGCGCTGGCCCACGGTGCCCGTTCTCCTCGGCATCGAGCAGGACTCGGTGGAGGGTCGGTGCCGCTGCCTGACCAGCGGGGCCGACGACTTCTGGCTCACGTCCCTTGGCCCCAGTGACCTGCTCACCCGGCTGCGGTTGCACCTCAGCCGGCCCCAGCCCCAGCCCCAGCCCAGCCCTGGCACCAGCCTGCAGGTGGCGGATCTGGTGGTCCTGCCCGAGCGGCAACTGGTGCGGCGCGGCAACCGGGTCGTGGCCCTCACCGCCCGCGAACTCCAATTGCTGCTGGTGCTGCTGCAGCATCGCGGCAAGGTGGTGGATCGGGACATGCTGTTGCGGGAGATCTGGCACGATCAACCCTCAGCAGCCAGCAATGTGCTCGAGGTGTACGTCCGTTATCTGCGCCAGAAACTGGAGGAAGGCGGGGAGCGGCGCCTGATCCACACCGTGCGCGGACGGGGCTACTGCCTGGCCGAACGGCTGCCGAGGCCGCTGGACCCCCAAGCATGAAAGCCGCCTGCCTGCTGCTGGCCGCGCTGCTGAGCGGCGGCGCCAGGGCGGTCGCCGCGCCCAACACCGGCACGGCTCCCCAGGTGCTGCCGATCACGGCCGAGGCCTGCCTGGTCCAGGGATCCGCCGCCAGCGGTCCGCCCCCCTGCCTCCAGCTGGAAGTGCCCCAGGGAGATCGCCAGTACGCCCTGGGGCTCCAGAAGCGTCCGCCCCTGCCCCCGGGTCGGGGCATGTGGTTCGCCTTCCGGCCGGCGGCACCGGTCCGGTTCTGGATGCACCAGACCCCGGCCCCGCTGGACATGCTGTTCCTTCGCGAAGGGCGGGTGGTGGCGATCGCCGCCAACGCCGCCCCCTGCCCCCACCTGCCCTGTCGCACCTACGGCACCGACACGCCCGTGGATGGGGTGCTGGAGGTGGCCGCTGGGCAGGCCCGGGCCCTGGGCCTGAGCGTGGGGAGCCTGGTTACGATCCGCTCCCTGGCCGGCGCCCCTTGAGCACGAGCACGGGGTTGAGGGGGGCCAGCCGGGTGCCATCGGCCAGCGGGGCACCCCGCCAGGCCTGCAGCTGAGCCACCGCCACGGCCAAGCCGGCCCCTTCCAGGCAGGGACGCAGCTCCGCCAGGGCCTCGAGCGTGGCCAGGGGAATCACCACCACCCCGCCGGGCCGCAACCGCGCCAGCACCGCCTCCAGGAGCAGCTTGCGCTGGCGACCGCCGCCGCCGATCACCACCCGATCGGGATCCGGCAGATCGCGCAGGGCCGCAGGAGCCACGCCCTCCACCACCCCCGCCGGCCGCACCCCCAGCCGGTCGGCATTGGCCTGAATCAGGGCCGCCGCCCCCAGGCGCCGCTCCACCGCCCAGAGGGCAAGGGCCGGCCGCAGCCGCAGCGCCTCCAGACCCACCGACCCCACCCCCGCCCCCAGATCCCAGAGAGTGCCCTGGGCCGGCAGCTCCAGATCCGCCAGCAGTTGGATGCGCACCTCCCGTTTGGTCATCAGTCCAGGCTGATCGGCATGCTGCAGCCAGAGGCCATCGTCGAGGCCGAACAGGGGCAGGCTGGCAGGATCCGGCCACGGCGGCGGCTCGGCGATCAACACCAGCAGATGCAACGGATCGAGATCCGCCGGGAGGGGCTGGCCGGGAGGCAGCCGGCTCACCCGTTCCGCCGGATGGCCGAGTCGCTCCAGCAGCCAGAGGCCATAGGCCGCCTCCAGGCCCGAGGCCCCCAGCAGACGCCGCACCACCTCCGCCCCCTCCTGGCCCGGATCGGTGAGCACCGCCAGGGCCGGGGGCCGCTGCTGCAACCGAGCCGCCAGCGGTTCGGGATCGCGGCCATGGAGGCTGATCCAGGCGGCGTCCTGCCAGGGTCGCCCCAGGCGCGCGAACGCCAGCTGCAGGGAGGTGGGAGCCGGGTGGAACCGCAGCTGCTCCCTGGGGATGTGCTGCAGCAGCACCCGACCGATGCCGAACCAGAGGGGATCGCCACTGGCCAGCAGCACCAACCGCTCCCCGGCCGCCAAAGCCGCCACCAGCTGCGGCAGCAACGCCGCGGGGTGGTCGCTGCAGAGCAGCTCCGGAGCGGCGGTGGGCCCAGGGTCGCCGGCCTCGCAGGGGCGCTGGGAGCACCAGTGACGCAACCCCGGCAGCAGGCGACTGGGGGCGGCGATGCGGGCCGCAGCCGCCAACAGGGTGAGGGCGGGGGGGGCCATCCCCTCCAGGCCGGAGCCATCGGTGCCCAGCACGTCCAGCCGTCCAGGGGGGGGCGGCGTGGCACGGTTGGCTTCCATGGGGGCGCTCATCTGGACTCCCTCCACGATGGGCGACCGGGGCCCGGGGGCCATGATGTCGCCGCTGTCCGCCAGGGGACCCTGGGTGACGAACGATGTCCCTTGATCAGCTGAAGGCCTTTCTGGCCCGGATGCAGGAGGAACCAACCCTGCGCACGTCGGTGCTGGCGGCGGCAACGGCCGACGATGTGGCCCAGATTGGCGTGTCCTTGGGCTACGAATTTTCGGGAGACGAATTGCTGCGTTTTTCCGGTCAGAAGGTGGGCCGCGTCACCGTCACCAAGCAGGACCTTCCCGGCGAATACAACTGACGCCCCAGCGGGCCAGCCCCGTGCCCGATCTGGGGAGACTCAGGGCCAGGCGATCAAGCGCACCGGCTCATATTTGGCGATGCTGATGCGCCAGGCCCGGGTGGCCAGGCCCTGCAGGCTGAGCAGCAACGCCGCCGTGTCTCCACTGGAGATCCAGGTGGCCTTGAGCCGGGGGAGCTGCTCCGTCATCACGTCCATGGGCAGTTCCAGCACCAGCAGGCTGGCGTCGCCGGCGGCCCGTTGCAGCGGGCCCTCATCACTGCGCTGCCAGAGGCGCAGCAACAGTTCCAGGGCCAGGGTGCGGCCGTCATCGCCAGGATCCACGGCTGCGGCCGCTGCGGCGGACTGGGATTTGCCGGTGAGGGGCAGGGCCCGTTGACCCGCGATCTCCACCAGGGCCAGGGCAACGAGATAGGGAGCGTCGGCCATCGGTCAGTCCTGCGGGGCCGCTCCACCCTGCCCCAGCTGCAGGCGGGGGACCCCACCCCCTGTTGCCATTTGGGGGCATCGCTCCCAGGCCCGTTGCTGCAGAGTGGCCGGGATTCCGGCCCGGAACGGCAGTTCATGTCCCTGATTCAACGCGACACGCCCTACCCCCACTGGGAGTTCAGCGATCCGCTCAGCGGGGATCTGCTGCGGATCGTTCCCGAGCGCGGGGGCCTGATCAGCGGCTGGCGCTGTGCAGGTGAGGAGGTGGTCTACCTCGATCTGGAGCGCTTCCTCGATCCTGCCCAATCGGTGCGGGGCGGCTTTCCGGTGCTGTTCCCGATCACCGGCGGCCTGCCGGACAACCGGCTGATCCTGCCCCAGGGCGAGTTCCAGCTTGGCCAGCATGGCTTTGCCCGCCAGCAGCCCTGGCGCTTGGAGGCGCTGGCCGATGGACGGGGCGTCCAGCTGCAGCTGACTGACAACGAGGAGACTCTCAAGTCTTACCCGTTCTCGTTTCTGCTCACCATGGCCGTGCGGCTGGCACCGGGGGCGCTGGAGATCACCACGATCGTGGAAAATCGAAGTAACGTCACGATGCCGTTCAGCTTCGGCCTGCACCCCTACTTCAACCTCTCCAGCCTGGAGGGTGTGCGGTTGGAGGGGTTGCCGGACCAGTGCCTCAACCACCTCACCATGGCGGAGGCCGCCACTGCGGAGCAAATGGAGCGGCTGGCGACCGGCATCGACCTGTTGGTGCAGCCCACGGGGCCGGTGCGGTTGGTGGACGAGGCCGCCGGCACCACCCTGGAACTGCAGCTCACCCACCCCCTCGACCTGGTGGTGCTCTGGACGGAGCCGCCGCGGCCGATGGTGTGTATGGAACCCTGGAGCGCGCCACGCCAGGCCCTGCTCAGCGGCGACCGCAGACTGGAATTAAGCCCAGGGGAAAGCACCACGCTCCACACCCGCTACCAGTTCACGACGACCAAGAGCCCATGAGAACCGCTGACCCCGAACTGCGGACGTCGCTCCCATGAGCAACGACCTGGAAGCCAATTTTTCGCTCTACTGTCAGGCCCTACGTATCCAAATCAGGCAACAAAAAACCATCGACCAAATCCAGCGAAGCGCCTGCTGGCACCGGCTGGTCCTTCTGCATCACTCCCTACCCGGTGACTACAAGGATCCGAACCAGCTTTACCTCCATTTCAAGCAAGAACTCAACCCCCTCGACTGGGCTGGCATCGGCCCTGAACCCTGGCCCGGTGCCCCGCCGGCTCCAGGCTCGGGAGAGCTCTGACAAGCTGGGCCCATCCCGGCTGGTCGCGATGCCGCCCTTCGGCCTCTCCTCCCTTGCCTCCCGATTGCGCGGCGGCCCCTCCCCAGACCACGAAAGCCGCTGCAGCTGGCAGCGGCCCCTTGGCCTGGGCTGGCAGCAGCCCTACACGGTGCGCTACGCCAGCAACCTCGACGATGGTCCCAACCATGGGGCGCCCTTAGGGGGATTTGGCGCGGGCTGCATCGGCCGCGGCCCTGACGGCGCCTTCAATCTTTGGCACCTGGATGGGGGGGAGCACTGGTTCGGGGTGCTGCCCGACTGCCAGTTCGCCCTGTTCGAGCGGGACAGCCACGGCCGCCGCGCCCATGCCCTGGCCACCGCCCCCAACGCCGCCGCCCCCAGCTCCGACGCCTCCCGAACGGAGGCCGAGACGCCCCTCAGCACCTGGCAGTGGTACCCCGCCAGCACGACGGAGCAGACCACCGGGATCTATTCGGCCCGCTATCCCCTCAGCTCCACCACCTACAGCGGTGTGTTCAAGGCGGCGGTGAGCTACGAGGCCTTCAGCCCGATCCTGCCCGGCGACTACACCCGCACCAGCTACCCGGTGGCCGTGTTCCACTGGCGGCTGGCCAATCCCAGCAGCGAACCCCTGGAAGTCTCCCTGCTGCTCAGTTGGCGCAACACCTGCGGCTGGTTCACCAACACCGATCAGGCCGCCGCCGTCCACTTCCGCGATGACGGCAGCCCGGAGCACAACTACGTGCCGGCCATCGGCCGCAGCCGCGGCCAGCGCAACCGCCAGATCGAGGCCCCGGGGCTGAAGGGGCTGCTGCTGGAGGGGGAACGCAGCACGCCCCTGGCCGAGGGCCAGGGGGAATGGTGCCTGGCGGTGCCAGACCTGGAGGGGGTGGAGATCTTCCGCTGCAGCCGCTGGAACCCGGCCGGCGATGGGGCTGAGATCTGGACCCCCTTCGCCACGGACGGCTCGATTCCAGACAGCAATAACGACCGCAGCAGCGGTGACAACGACCCGGCCAGTGCCGCCCTGGCGGTGCGCTGCCGGCTGGAGCCAGGCCAGGAGCTGGAGATCCCGGTGGTGATCACCTGGGACCTGCCGGTCACCAGCTTCGCCACGGGAACCCGTGCCCTGCGCCGCTACACCGATGTGTTCGGCAGCGGCGGCGACCAGGCCGCCACGATCGCGGCCGAGGCCCTGCGGGACTGGCGCAGCTGGCGGGAGGGGATCCGCGCCTGGCAGGCGCCGGTGCTGGAGCGCACCGACCTGCCGGAACCGCTGCGGATGGCCCTGCTCAACGAGCTCTACGACCTGGCCAGCGGCGGCAGCCTCTGGACCGCCGCCAGTGCGGACGATCCGGTGGGCCGCTTCGGGGTGCTCGAGTGCCTGGATTACGCCTGGTACGAAAGCCTGGACGTGCGCCTCTACGGCTCCTTCGCCCTGCTTCAGCTCTGGCCCGAACTGGATAAGGCGGTGCTGCGCAGCTTCGCCCGCGCCATCCCGGCCGCCGATCCCACCCCGCGGCCGATCGGCTGGTATTTCACCCAGGGTCGGGGCCGGGTGGAGGCGGCCCGCAAGATTGTCGGCGCCACCCCCCACGATCTGGGCGCCCCGAACGAACGCCCCTTCGACGCCACCAACTACACCGCCTATCAGGACTGCAACCTCTGGAAGGACCTGGCCAGCGACTTTGTGCTGCAGGTGTGGCGCACCTACCGCCTGGCCCCCAACGGCACCGACCTGCGCTTCCTGGCCGACTGTTGGCCGGCGGCCGTGACGGCGCTGCGGTACCTGAAAACCTTCGACGCCAACAACGACGGCCTCCCCGATAACGGCGGAGCCCCCGACCAGACCTTCGACGACTGGCCGCTGCAGGGGGTGAGTGCCTACTGCGGCGCCCTCTGGATTGCCGCCCTGGAGGCGGCCCTGGCGATGGGCCAACAGCTCCAGCTGGAGCTCGGACTGGACACCAGCGCCGAGCAACGGGAATTCAGCGGCTGGCTGGAGCAGAGCCGGGCCAACTTCGACAAGCTGCTCTGGAACGGCGAGTACTACGCCATCGATGCCGAGAGCGGAACGCCGGTGGTGATGGCCGACCAGCTCTGCGGTGACTTCTACGCCCGGCTGCTGGGGCTGCCGCCGGTGGTGGCCGAGGAGCGGGCCCGCTCGGCGCTGAAGGCGGTGAAGGAGGCCTGTTTCGAGGGCTTCGCCGGGGGGAAACTCGGGGTGGCCAATGGGCTGCGGCGGGACGGCACGCCCCTCGATCCGAACGGCACCCACCCCCTGGAGGTGTGGACCGGCATCAATTTCGGCCTGGCCGCCTACTACCGCCTGATGGGTGACACCAGCACGGCCCTGGCCATCTGTGGCGCCGTGGTGGAGCAGGTGTACGAAGGCGGGCTGCAGTTCCGCACCCCGGAAGCGATCACGGCGGTGAACACCTTCCGGGCCTGCCACTACCTGCGGGCCATGGCGATCTGGGCCCTCTGGGCCACCCACACCTCCTGGGCGCCCATCCCCGGGGCCGAGCGGCAGCCATGACCCGCGTGCTGCTCGCCCTGCTGCTGGGACTGGCTCTGGTACTGACCGCCCCCGCCCCCTCCACCGCCACCGCCCCCTCCACCGCCACCGGCCTGGCGATCCCGCCCTTCGCCCAGATCCAGGCCCACACCGAAGCCACGGGCACCTCCGTGGTGCGCAGCCTCGAAAGCCTCCGCGATCTCGATTATCAGAGCTGGACGGTGGTGGCCTATCGCGAAGGCCCGCCGGGGGCATCGGCGCCCCTGCGACTCCGGATCATCGGCTATCCCGGCATGCTGCGGCTCGATCACCCCACTGCCCTGAGGGTGAGCAGCGGCCGCAGCCACTGGAACCTCGCCGACATCACCCTGGCCAACCCCACATTGGCCAGCGATGGCCGGGCGGCGGCGGCGGAGTTTGATCTGGCCCCCCTGATCGCCGATCTGGCCCAGAACCGTCCCCTGCGCCTGGCCCTGCCGGGGGGCTTCACCGAGCTGCCGGTTCCGCCCTACGTGGTGAGCGAATGGCGCAGCCTGCCCATGGCGGCGGGCTGATCCCTGATGCACTGGCTCCCCTGGATGCGCCGGGCGCTGCAGCTGGCCAGCCTGGGGGCCGGCCGCACCAGCCCCAATCCCCTCGTTGGGGCCGTGGTGCTCGACCCCAACGGCGCATTGGTGGGGGAAGGCTTTCACGCCGGCGCCGGCCAGCCCCATGCCGAAGTGGGCGCCCTGCGCCAGGCGGGCGACCGGGCCCGGGGCGGCACCCTGGTGGTCACCCTGGAACCCTGCTGCCACCACGGACGCACCCCCCCCTGCTGTGGGGCGGTGCTGGCCGCCGGCATCCACCGGGTGGTGGTGGCGATGCGGGACCCCAATCCCCTGGTGGCGGGCGGCGGCCTGCGCCAACTGCGGGAGGCCGGGCTGGAGGTGATCGAAGCGGTGGCCGAAGCCGAGGCCATGGCCCTCAACCGCCCCTTTCTGCACCGGATCGCCACCGGCAGGCCCAGGGGAATCCTGAAGTGGGCCATGAGTCTGGATGGCCGCACCGCCCTGCCCAATGGCGTCAGTCAGTGGATCAGCAGCCCCCAGGCCCGCACCTGGGTGCACCAACTGCGGGCCCAGTGTGATGCGGTGATTGTGGGCGGGGGCACCCTGCGGGCCGATGATCCCCTGCTCACCAGCCGCGGCCGCCGCGATCCCGAACCGTTGCGGGTGGTGCTGAGCCGCCGCCTGGAGCTGCCGGACCAGGCCAGGCTCTGGGACCAGGGGACGGCCCCCACCCTGGTGGCCCACGGGGCGGCGGCCCCGGCAGCGGCCCGGCAACGGCTGGAGCACCTGGGGGTGGAGCGGCTGGAGCTGAGCACCTGCGAACCGTTGGCGCTGCTGGAGGCCTTGGCGGTGCGCGGCTGCAACCAGGTGCTGTGGGAATGCGGACCAGACTTGGCGGCGTCGGCCCTGGACCAGGGCTGTGTCCAGGCCCTGGCCGCCGTGGTGGCGCCGAAGCTGCTGGGTGGCGTCGCCGCCCGCACGCCGTTGGGGGAGCTCGGCCTCACCAGCCTGGAGGGACTGCGGCCCTGGCATCCCATTGGCCTCGAACGGCTCGGCCCCGACCTGCTCTGGCAGCTGGAGGCCCCATGAGGCTCGCGGATCTGGATTTGATCATCCCGGTCACCACCCTGCTGCTGGGGCTTGGCCTAGGCCTGGGACTGGAGCTGGTGGCCCGTCGCTGCCGGCCCGGGTCCCTGGGCCGGGAGTTGCTGCGCCGGGCCCGCCTGAGCCTGACCACCAGCCTGGTGGTGGGCGGCCTGGGCTGGTGGTTGTTCGATCTACTGGGGCGGATCGGCTGGCCGCTACCCCGCAGCGGCCAGGAGGTACGGGACCTGGCGCTCACCGTGGGGCTGATGTGGACGCTGTTGCGCTGCAAAAGCAGCCTGGTGAGTCGCATCGCCGGTGATCCCCGCTGGCTGCCGGCCCGCAGCCGCCCCAACCGGGCCTTCGTGCTTGATCTGCTCGACAAGCTGATCAGCGCCGTGGTGGTGCTCCTGGGCAGCCTGGAGCTGCTGCGCCAATTTGGGGTGGCACCAGCGCTGCTGCTCACCGCCAGCGGCATCGGAGCGGCGGCCCTGGGGCTGGGGGCCAAAACACTGCTGGAAAATCTGCTCGGCGGCGTGATGCTCTATGTGAATCGGCCGTTCACGGTGGGGGACACGATCGCCCTGCCGGATCGCAGCCTGCGGGGCACGGTGCGCGCCATCGGGCTCCATTCCACCGAACTGATCACGGCCGAGCGCCAGCCGTTGTTCATCCCCAATGCCCTGTTCGCCCAGCACGCGATCGTGAACACCAGCCGGCCGCCGCTGCGGCGGCTGGAGCTGGGGCTGACCCTGCGGCCGGCCCAGCCCTCCGACCTGGGGCGGGTGATCGAAGCCCTGGAGGCGTTGCTGGGGCGCCAGGGGGAGGTGCTGGCCGAACCGGCACCCCAGGTGCGGCTGGTGGACTACCGCGGCGCCGGCGCTGAACTGCGGCTGGAAGCCTGGTGCCGGAATGATCCGGTGGTGCTCGACGCCCTGCGCCATCGGCTGCTGCTGGAGCTCGGCCCCCTGCTGGAGGGGCTGGGGGCCCGGCTCACCCCGGAATGAAATGGCGCAGCCGCCGGGCTTCTTCGCCGGCGCGGCGCTGCAGTTCCGCGTCGCTGAGGTCGGCTTCGGCCCGCTGCTGGGCGGCGATCACATCGTTTTCATCCACCGCGAAACCGGCGGCGGTGGCGAGGGCCAGGAAGGCCTCCAGATCCAGGGGATCGGCGGAATTGTGCAGGCGCCGCTCCAGGTCAGAATCCTGGCGGGCATGGGCCAGAAAAGCATCGAGCTGGTCCAGGCTCATGGATGCGACGGGCAACAGACTCCGGTCTAGCCGGCGGGGAGGGGCGCCAGGGTGCGCGGGTCCAGCTTCACGGCCTCCCACCCCACCGGCTCCCAGGGGGCCATCAGGGGCTCCAGGGCCCGCAGGGCCGGCCCATCGGCGGGAGCCAGCCAGGCCTCCTTGAGGCCGTCGGGGATCACCACCGGCATGCGGTCATGGACGCGGGCCAGCAGGGGATTGGGAGCGGTGGTGAGCACCACGGCCGTATCGAGCTCGCCGCCATCGGCGCCGGTCCAGCGCTCCCAGAGCGCCCCCAGCCAGAAGGGGGCACGATCACGGCGGCGGAACAGCCAGGGCTGCTTGATCAACCGACCGGTGGCGGGATCGCGCCGGTCCTGCCATTCATAAAAGCCATCCGCCGGCACTAGGGCACGGCGGTGGCGCCAGGCGCCCCGAAAAAAAGCCATCTCGGCCACGGTTTCACTGCGGGCGTTGATCGGCCGGCGCCGGCCCAACGGATCCCGACACCAGTCCGGCACCAGCCCCCAGAGGGCCAGCCCCACCGCCAGCTGGCCATGCTCCTGACGCTGCAGCACCAGAGGCTCCGACGGCCGCACTTGGGGGCGGGCCGCGTAGTGGTGGGCCAGGCCAGGCGGCAAGGGCCCCCGCAACCGGGCCCCCAGGGTTTCCATCGGGGTGGTGAGGGCGAATCGGCCACACATCGCTTCCAGCCCCTCGCAAGCGCCCCCAGCCTGGCAGGGCCAGGGGCGTTCGGTTCTCCGCCCCGCAACGGAATCAATGGGGGGCGGGCGCCTTTAGTTTGGGCACCACCTGCCTCAAGCGCCGCATGGCCATCCGCCAGGACGACAATCGCCCCAATCGGCGCTTCGGCCTAATCAACCTGTTGCTGATCGGCTTTGGAGTGCTGCTGTTGTTCATCAATGTGCTGCCCAATCCGGCCATGCAGGTGCCGAGAGTTCCCTATTCATTGTTCATCGATCAGGTGAACGACGATAACGTCAAACGGGTCTTCATCACCCAGGATCAGATCCGCTACGAACTGAACAAGCCACCGGCGGAAGGGGCCCCAACGGTGCTGGCCACCACGCCGATTTTCGATATGGACTTGCCGCAGCGGCTGGAGCAGCACGGCGTGGAATTCGCGGCGGCCCCACCCAAGCGGCCGGGCCTGTTCAGCACGATCCTGAGCTGGGTGGTGCCCCCCCTGATCTTCATCCTGGTGCTGCAGTTCTTCGCACGCCGGAGCGGCATGGGGGGGGCCCAGGGGGCCCTGAGCTTCACCAAGAGCAAGGCGAAGGTGTATGTGCCCGATGAGGAATCAAGGGTCACGTTTAATGATGTGGCCGGTGTGGATGAGGCCAAGGCGGAACTCACCGAAATCGTCGATTTCCTCAAAACCCCGGAGCGTTACGTGGCCATCGGTGCCCGCATCCCCAAGGGGGTGCTGCTGGTGGGCCCCCCCGGCACGGGCAAAACGCTGCTCTCGAAGGCGGTGGCCGGCGAAGCGGAGGTGCCCTTCTTCATCATCAGCGGCTCTGAATTCGTGGAGTTGTTTGTGGGGGCCGGCGCCGCCCGCGTCCGCGATCTGTTCGAGGAGGCCAAAAAGAAGGCCCCCTGCATCATCTTCATCGATGAGCTGGATGCGATCGGCAAGAGTCGGGCCGGCTCGATGGGAATGATGGGCGGCAACGACGAACGGGAGCAAACCCTGAACCAATTGCTCACGGAGATGGACGGCTTCGCGGCCCAGGACAAGCCCGTGATTGTGCTGGCGGCCACCAACCAACCGGAGGTGCTCGATGCCGCCCTGCTGCGGCCGGGCCGCTTCGACCGCCAGGTGTTGGTGGACCGGCCCGATCTCTCCGGACGGCGCACGATCCTGGGGATTTATGCCAAAAAAGTGAAGTGTTCGGCGGGGGTGGATCTGGACCGCATCGCCCAAGCCACCAGTGGCTTCGCCGGCGCTGACCTGGCCAACCTGGTGAATGAGGCGGCCCTGCTGGCCGCGCGCGCCAAACGGACCACGGTGGAGCAGGGGGACCTCAACGAAGCGATCGAGCGGGTGGTGGCGGGCCTGGAGAAAAAAAGCCGGGTGCTGCAGCCTGACGAGAAAAAAGTGGTGGCTTATCACGAGGTGGGCCACGCGATCGTGGGCCACCTGATGCCCGGCGGCAGCAAGGTGGCCAAGATCTCGATCGTGCCGCGCGGCATGAGTGCCCTCGGCTACACCCTGCAGCTGCCCACGGAGGAGCGATTCCTTAATTCCAAGGAGGATCTCGAAGGGCAGATCGCCACCCTGCTGGGGGGCCGCAGCGCCGAAGAGATTGTGTTCGGTGAGGTCACCACCGGCGCCGCCAACGACCTGCAGCGCGCCACCGATATCGCCGAGCAGATGGTGGGCACCTACGGCATGAGCGACACCCTCGGCCCCCTCGCCTACGACAAGCAGGGCGGTGGTCGCTTCCTGG
>Ga0114980_10000073_pt1 | contig 64353 bp, 62 predicted proteins | sample S_140806_EF_Meta_FD_87018 | JGI IMG/M metagenome (GOLD analysis project Ga0114980, IMG submission 87018) | Freshwater microbial communities from Lake Simoncouche, Canada to study carbon cycling - S_140806_EF_MetaG | ecosystem: Environmental > Aquatic > Freshwater > Lake | place: Lake...
TCGACCATGCCGTCGTTGTGCTGTTTGTGGGCCATCCTGCCGTTGACATAGACCATGCCCGAGCCGGCCCCGCCGCCGGTGAAGCCGACGTCCGTGTACAGGGCCTCGCCGGGGCCGTTGACGACGCAGCCGATGATCGACAGCGACATCGGCGTGGTCACATGGGCCAGACGCTCCTCGAGGATTCCGACGGTCTCGATGACGTTGAAGCCCTGACGTGCGCAGGAGGGGCAGGCAATGATGTTCACCCCGCGGTGGCGCAGGCCCAGCGACTTGAGGATGTCGAAGCCGACCTTGATCTCCTCGACCGGGTCGGCGGCGAGCGAGACGCGAATGGTGTCGCCGATCCCGGCCCAGAGCATGGAGCCGAGGCCGATGGCGGACTTGATCGTGCCCGACCGCAGGGGACCGGCCTCGGTCACGCCAAGGTGCAGGGGGCAGTCGATGGCCTCGGCCAGCTGCTGGTAGGCCGCCACGGTCAGGAAGGGGTCGGAGGCCTTCACCGAGATCTTGAACGCGTGGAAATCGTGGTCCTGGAGGATGCGGGCGTGGTTGAGGGCGCTCTCGACCATGGCCTCGGGGCAGGGCTCGCCGTATTTTTCCAGCAGCTCCTTCTCCAGGGAGCCGGCATTGACGCCGATGCGCATGGAACAGCCGTGGTCGCGGGCCGCCTGGATGACATCCCGGACCCGGTCCGCCGAGCCGATATTGCCCGGATTGATGCGCAGGCAGGCGGCCCCGGCCTCGGCCGCCTCAATGCCGCGTTTGTAGTGAAAATGGATGTCAGCGACCAAAGGCACGCGGGACTCGCGGGCGATGGTCCGGAAGGCCGCCGTCGAGGCTTCATCGGGGCAGGAGACCCGGACGATGTCGGCACCGGCCTCCTCCAGCTGGCGGATCTGCTCCAGCGTCGCCGCCGCGTCGGACGTCGGCGTATTGGTCATGGACTGGACGGAGATCGGCGCATCGCCGCCCACAGGCACCGATCCGACCATGATCTGGCGGCTCTTGCGGCGCTCGATGTGTCGCCAGGGACGGATATGGGAAAGGTCAGCGCTCATGGGGCTGCAACATAGGGCCTTGATTGCGGCATGGCCACGACACCCGATGCCGCGATCAGCCGCCTGTCGTGGGAACCAGGGCCGTCTCGACCGCCACAGCCTCAGCCTGGGCCTGGGCCTCTGCCTGGGCGGCCTGGGTGCGGGCCACGACCTCGGCGGCCGTCTGACGGGCGAGGGTCTGGGCCCGGGCGTTGAGCTGGCTGAGCGGGGTCTGCTCGGCCGTGAGCGTGCCGCCGTGTTCGCCGTTCAGATAGACGTCAAAATCGGTGAAGTGGCTGGAGACGTCCACCACCGCCGCCACCCCGGCAGGCGCGCGCCAGGCATCTCCGGCCGCCAGCTGTCGTGCGAAAAGGACCCGGCCGTCCGCCATCCGGACCACCAGACTCGCCGCCTTGCGCGCCTGGATGACCACCTGTGAGGTCCCGGCCGAAGCGCCATAGATGGCACCACGGGGGTTGAAGGCCCGCTGCACCGGCGGCGCGCCGGCGGCCGCCGCGGCAAGCGCTTCGGGCGAGGCCGGGTCGATGCCGGTCAGCTCGGCCTCGAGGCCCGGCGTGATGTAGAGGGCCGGTATGGTCTGGTCGGGCGGGGCCGGGCGCGGCGCGGTGAGCCTCAGGGCTGAAGGCTGACCGGGGACGGCCCCGAGGGTCCAGCTTTCCGGAATGGCGGTCAGGTCGGAAGGCTGGGGAGCCCGCATCAGGCTGACACGCTGGAACACGTTCCAGCCGACCACGGCGATGATGAGGGCCAGGCCGGCGGCAATCAGGCGCGGCGAATAGCGACGGACCTCCTCGAAGGCCACGCCGACCGGGGCCTGAAGGGGCACTGAGGGATCGGGACTCTCGCGCTTGAACCGCTCCACCGCCAGCTGTTCGTCAAGGCCCAGCGCGCCGGCATAGGCGCGCACATAGCCGATCGAGAAGACCCGGTTGGGCAGGGTCGAGAAATCATTCTGTTCCAGCGCCGTCAGATAGCGCGGCGGAACGCGGGTAAGGCTGGACAGTTCTGCCAGGGAGCGGCCGGAGTATTCACGGGCGATGCGCAGGCCGTCACCCAGAGTCGCCGCATCCGTGACGGAAGGAACGACGTCCTTCCAGTCTGGATGAGCCCTGAGCTCTTCGGAGATTCCCCCCGCATCCAGCGCCATTGCACCTGACCCTACACTCGGAGAGCGCGAGGGGTCCCCCCGCGTCGCCATACTCGAACTGACGGCCCGTACCATATTGGGATGACGGTTCCGGCCCGCCCCCGCAGACCACCACATCCCAGCTTGTGGATAACTCATTAGAGCCGCCCGATCAACGATTTGTTAGCCATCCCGACGTGTCGGACCGGGACGGTTCAGATCGTGACGTTCAACTTCCGCGCCAGGGATTCGAGCTCACCCCGGATTGAGCCGGCAGAAGAGCCCAGCAGGCTGGCCATGCTGCGCCGGGCGGCGGTCAGGTCGGCCGACAGGATCATCCGCTTCACCGATCCGACGCCGCCCGCCGGAGCCGACAGGCGGGTGAACCCCAGGGTCAGAAGGGCAAAGGCTTCCAGCGGCCGGCCGGCCAGTTCCCCGCAGACCGACACCGGCGTGCCGGTCTCGGCGCATTTCTTCTGGATCTCGGCCAGGGCACGCAGGGCCGGCGGCGACAGGGAGTCGTAGCGGTCGGAAACCAGCGGGTTCGTCCGGTCGGCGGCGAACATGTACTGGAACAGGTCATTGGTCCCGACCGACACGAAATCGGTCAGGGGCAGAAGCGCGTCGAGGTGCCAGAGCAACGACGGGCATTCGATCATGGCTCCCACGCGCAGCAGGGCCGGCAGTTCCCGGCCCCGGCGTTTGGCCCAGACGCATTCGACATCGACCATCTCGCGAGCCGCACGGAACTCGTCGACTGTGGCGATCATCGGGAACATCACCCGCAGCTCGCGGCCGGCGGCGGCGGTCAGAAGGGCCCGCAGCTGCAGCCGCAGCAGGCCGGGCCGGTCAAGACCGAGGCGGATGGCACGACGGCCCAAAGCGGGATTCTCCTCCCGCTCGGTCTCCAGATAAGGCAGCACCTTGTCGCCGCCGATATCGAGGGTGCGGAAGGTGACGGGCCGGTCTCCGGCCGTGTCCAGAACCAGCTTGTACAGGGCGGTCTGGCTGGTCAGGCGGGGCAGTTCCTCGGAGACCATGAACTGGAATTCGGTGCGAAACAGACCGATGCCCTCGGCACCGGTGGCGTCCAGGTTCTCCAGATCGACAGCCAGACCCGCGTTGGTGAGGACGGTGATCCGGGTCCCGTCGAGGGTGACGGCCGGAACGTCGCGGAGCTTGGTGAATTCGGCCTGGCGCGCGCTGCGGACCAGCATGCGCGACTGGACGGCGGCCAGCATGTCGGGGCGGGGACGCAGATAGGTCTCGCCGGTCTCGCCGTCGACGATGACGAGGTCGCCTTCCGACAGCCGGTCGCGCAGCCCCATTATGCGGCCGACACAGGGGATCTGCAGGGCGCGGGCGACGATGGCGGCGTGGCTGGCGGCCGAGCCCTCCTCAAGCAGGAGGCCCCTCAGCTTGTGGCGGGGATATTCCAGCAGATCGGCCGGGCCGAGGTTACGGGCGACGAGGATCGCATCGTCCGGCAGGTCACGCTCGCCCGGTCTGTCGCCGGCCAGCACCCGCAACAGCCGGTTCGCCAGATCCTCGAAATCATGCAGCCGTTCCTTGATATAAGGGTCGCGGGCCTGGGCGAACCGGGCGCGGTGCTCGTTCCGGACGCGGTCAACGGCGGCCTCGGCGGTCAGGCCGGTTCGGACAGCCTCCTCAAGCGAGCGGTTCCAGCCCCGGTCGTCGGCGAACATCCGGTAGGTTTCCAGCACCTCGAACGGCAGGCCCGCGAGCTTGCCCTGACCGCCGTCCAGGATGGAATCGATATGAGCCTTGAGGCTGATCAAGGCCTCGCGCAGGCGGATCTCCTCGACCTGCTGGTTCTCGGCCAGAAGATTCTCGGGCGCGACCGGAGCCTCGTGCAGGATGACGTGGCCGTAGGCCAGGCCCTCGGCGAAGCGCTGGCCCTTGAGGCGTTCGGGCCGGTGCGGCGCGACCTCGATGTCGCGCAACTCGTCTTGCGCCAGCAATTCGCCGGAGGCCACCGTCTCGGCCAGGACCATGGCGATGGTCTGGATGTCCTCGACTTCCTCGTCATCATAGCGCCGCTCGGAACGGTTCTGGACGACGAGCACACCGATCGCGCGGCCGCCGCGCAGCAGGGGGGCACCGAGAAAGGCGTGATAGGGGTCCTCGCCCGTCTCCGGCCGGTAGGCGAAGCTGGGGTGGGACGGTGCGTCCGACAGGCTGATGGGGGCTGCGGTGCGGGCCACCTCACCGACCAGGCCCTCGCCGGGGCGCAGCCGGGTGGTGTGGACGGCCTCGGGCTTCAGGCCCTGGGTGGCGAAGAGTTCAAGCTCGCCGGAGGCGCGGCGCAGATAGATCGAACAGACCTCGGCCACCATCGACTGGGCGATGATGCGCACCACCGTATCGAGCCGGTCCTGGGCCGGAGTCGCGCCGGCCATGGCTTCGCGAATCTGGCGAAGGAGGTTCCGTGGCCCCGTCGTCAATCCGCCAACCGGCATGGCCCCTCCTGATGAACGACGCCGCAGATGGGCACCGTCCGACTCAATTCCTAGACTTGCTCAAGTCCATAAGCGGCATGAAGTGCACGAACTGCCAATTCCGCATAGGCAGCGTCTATCAATACGCTGATCTTGATCTCGGATGTCGAGATGGCCTGAAACTTCACGCCCTTGTCGGCGAGGGCCCGGAACATGGTCTGGGCCACCCCCGCATGGCTGCGCATGCCGACGCCGACGACCGAGACCTTGGCGACATCCTCATCGACACGCAGTTCCTCGAAACCGAGTTCGGTCCGGGCGGCGCGCATGAGTTCGGCGGCGCGGGCAGCGTCGCGGCGGCCGGTGGTAAAGGTCAGGTTGACCGCGCCCTCGCTGCGCGCCTGGCTCTGCACGATCATGTCGACATTGACGTTGGCCCCGGCCAGCCGGGCGAAGACGTCGGCCGGCGCCTCGACCCGGTCAGAAAGCCCCAGCAGGGTGATGCGGGCCTCGTCACGGCTCATGGTCACGCCCGATACGATGCGTTTTTCCACGATTTCCTCCTCGTCGCAGATCAGTGTGCCGGACTTGGCGGGCAGGATGCCGTTTTCGTCGGGTTCGATAAAGCTGGACAGCACCCGGAGCGGCACCCGTTTGGCCATGGCCAGTTCGACCGAGCGGGTCTGCAGCACCCGGGCCCCCAGCGAGGCCATTTCCAGCATCTCTTCATAGGAGATCTTCTCGAGCCGCCGCGCGCGCGACTCGATGCGGGGGTCGGTCGTATAGACGCCGTCCACGTCCGTGTAGATGTCGCAAGGGCAGCTGAGGGCGGCAGCGACCGCCACCGCCGAGGTGTCCGAGCCGCCGCGGCCGAGGGTGGTGATCCGCCCCGAGCGGCTGACGCCCTGGAAGCCGGGCACCACGGCGATCTCGCCCGCGTCTATGGCGGCACCCAGAACCTCGCCCGGCACCTCCTCGATCCGGGCGCGACCGTGGGCTTCATCGGTGAGGATGGGAATCTGCCAGCCCATCCAGCTGCGGGCATTCAGGCCCATGTTGCGCAGGGTCAGGGCCAGCAGGCCGGCGGTGACCTGTTCGCCCGAGGCGACGACGATGTCGTATTCATCATCCGAAAGCTCGACCCCCTGGCCCGGCCGCCCCGCACCATCGGTCCAGGCGACCAGTTCATTGGTCTTGCCGGCCATGGCGGAGACGACCACGGCGACCTGTTTGCCCGCAGCGGCCTCGGCCGCGACGATGCGGGCGGCGCGGCGGATGCGTTCGAGGTCGCCCATGGAGGTGCCGCCGAACTTCATCACCAGTCGCGTCTTGGCTGGCCGCGTTTCGTCTGGCCGCGTCATCGTGGCGGATCGCCCCATCTTGCATGGAAGGCCGCGCGGGTTCATCCCTCGGCCCATGGCCGCTTCTAACGACAGGGTATCGGCGCGCAAACCCCAAAGCGGCGCGGAATTCGAAGGCGGGGCTGCCGGCCCCTCGATAGATCCCGCCGATGTGGCGCGATTTTCGGCCCAGGCGGCGGAATGGTGGGACGCCCACGGACCGTTCGCGCCGCTGCACAAATTCAATCCGGCCCGGCTGGCCTTCGTCCGCGACCGGGCGGCGGAGCGGTTCGGGCGCGATGTCAGGGCACGGGCCGCCTTTGCCGGCCTGACCCTGCTGGACGTCGGCTGCGGCGGCGGACTGATCGCCGAGCCGATGCGGCGGCTGGGCTTCCAGGTCACCGCCGTCGACGCCTCAGCAGAAAACATCGGCACGGCGCGGTCCCATGCGGAGCAGCAGGGGCTCGACATCGCCTATCGCGCCGCCACCGTCGAACAGCTGGAGGCCGAGGGAGCCGGGCCTTTCGACGTCGTGCTGACGCTTGAGGTGATCGAACATGTGGCCGATCCGGAGGCCTTCATCCGCGCCTGTTCGCGGCTGGTGAAGCCCGGCGGGATGATGATCGTCGCCACGCTGAACCGGACGCTGAAGGCGCTGGCGCTCGGCAAGGTCGCCGCGGAATACATCCTGCGCTGGGTGCCGGCGGGGACGCACGACTGGAACCAGTTCTTGAAGCCGGACGAGATCCGGCGGATGCTGTCGGAAGAGCCTGTGGCGGTCAGCGGACCGTTCGGCCTGGCTTATGATCCGCTTACGGATCGTTGGAGTGAGAGCGACGATACCGCCATCAACTATCTGATGATCGCCACGCGGGATTGACGCCCGCGACAAGGAGTTCCGAATGATCGCTATCCTGTCCGCCGCCCTGCTGACCACGGCCGCCACGCCCGCCCCGCCCCTCATGTCCCAGGAAGCTGCGACCGACCGGCGCGGCGTGGCGGGCCTTTGCATCCGCTGGAGCCGGGGCCGCCCGTCGCGGGTCGCCGAGGCGATCATTGTACGGTCGTCCGGCAACCGGGCGCTGGACCGCCGCCTCTCGGACGCTATCCCGGAGATGGACTGGCCGACCGGCGTGGACAACTACCGCGGCCAGTGGATGGGCATCTGGATGGCGGTTGGAGGGGCCGAAAGCCCGCCGGCGACCGAACCCCTGCCGGACTGCTCCGGGCAGAGGGATCGCAGCTGGGCACCGCCGCCCGAGCCGGCCACCCCGACGACCTGACCACCGGGCGGACCCGAACCGGTTCATCGGGGGTTCATCGACCTGACCGCGTTGTAACGGGACACGAAAGACGGTCGGTGGGATGAGGGATCTTCCCTCCACCTCCAGAAACAGGAGCCCCCCGTGAAACGTCTGCTCATCCTCTCCGCCCTGTCCGCCGCCCTGTTGACCTCGGCCTGTGTCACCGTGATCGATGCCTCGGACAGCGACGACCTGGCCTGGCATGGCGAGAACGCCCAGCCGTTCGACGCCGCCCGCGCCGAATGCCGCGCCTCGACCGGCGAGGGCATTCGCAGCGACGCCTTTCGCGGTTGCATGGCCGGCAAGGGCTGGACGCGCGGCTAGGGCCTGACCGGCGCATGAGGACCCGCCGCGCCCGCCTGCCGGTGCCGTGACTCAGGCTGCAGCGGGATTTCCATCTAGCCGGTCAGACGTCGGACCATATAGCGGGCGTCCGCGCCATAGGACGCCAGCTTGTCCGCCATACCGGGCGGGTCGATGACCTCGAAGCCGTGCCGTTCCCAGAACGGTGCGGCGTCATTGACCGCCACCAGGGTCAGGGCCGGCCAGCCGGCGGCGCGGGCCTCCTGCGCCAGACGCTCGACAACGGGACGGGACCAGCCGGCCCCGCGCACCGGGGGGGCAAGGGCGAGGTCGTGCAGATACATCACCGCGGCATCGTCCGGGATGGCGGCAATCAAGGTGTCCAGCGCCGGCGCGGCGTGCTCCGTCCACGGATAGGCCACCAGATAGCCGACCGGCGCGATGCCCTCCCCCGCCAGCACGAAACAGCCGGACGGGTTCAGGTTGAGCCGGTTCTCGAAACAGGCGCGGCCTTCGAAATGGTCCGGGAAACCGACGGCGGCGATCGTCGTGACGGCGTCCAGATCGGCATCCGTCATCCGCCGCCAGTCGAGGCCGGACAAAGGCTGTCGGGCGGGATCGCCGTGAAATGCCATGACAGACTCCGCCTTCGGATTGGGCTCAATGCGCCTTGGCCGGATCGGGCGGGAGCGGCGGCAGGGCGGCGCAAGGGATGCCGTCGTCCTTGAGCTTCTTCACCTCGGCGGGCGTGGCCTCACCATAGATTTCGCGCTTCTCGGACCGGCCTTCATGGATGTCCCGGGCCTCGCGGGCGAAGGCGTCGCCGACATAGTCGAAATTCTGCTCGACGTGGGACCGCACCTCGCGGGCCATCCGGGTCATCATGGTCTGCATCTCTGCAGGATCGGGTCCCGACGCCGTCTTGCGGGTCCCGGCGACAGCCGGGGCCATGATCTGTTTGGACACCTCGCGCGAGCCGCAGAGCGGGCATTCGACCAGTCCGCGCGCGGCCTGGTCGTCATAGGCGGCCGAGTCGCCGAACCAGGCCTCGAAGCCGTGTCCGTGATCGCAGTGAAGGGCGTAGCGGATCATTGTGGTCCGGCGAACCCGCGGTCGTGGGTCAGTTGCGGCACGGCGTTACGGGCGCGTGTGACGGCGTCAAAATCCAGGGTCGCATGGAGGATGCCCGGCTCGTCGTGATCAAGCCTGGCGACCACCTCGCCCCAGGGGCCGACGACGGTCGACCGGCCCCAGGTGCGGCGGCCGTCTTCATGCAGACCGGCCTGGGCCGGAGCGAGGATCCAGCAGCCCGTCTCGATGGCCCGGGCCCGCAACAGGGTTTCCCAATGGGCCTCGCCGGTCGGGACGGTGAAGGCGGCGGGTACGGAAATCATGCCGGCCCCGGCCCCGGCCAGGGCGCGATACAGCTGCGGGAAGCGGATGTCATAGCAGATGGTCAGGCCAAGCCGGGCCCAGGGCGTGTCGGCCACCACAGCGGCATCGCCGGGACGGATGGCGGCGCTTTCGCGCCAGCGCTCGCCGGTCGGCAGGTCGACGTCATAGACGTGCAGCTTGTCATAGGTCGCCACCACAGCGCCCGCATCGTCGATCAGCAGGGAGCGGTTGGCGGCGCGGTCGTCGCCCGGATGGCCCGACTGGACAATGGCCGAGCCGATCAGAAGCCAGACGCCGAGTTCCTGCGCCAGGGCGCGCAGGCCGGTGACCACCACATCGAGATCCGGGTCCGTGAGGACGGCGGCACGGGCCGCCGGGTCCCGGATCAGAAAATTGGTCGCTTCCGGCGTCAGGATCAGTTTCGCCCCGCCTGCCGCCGCCTGCCAGATCAGGGGTTCAACATGGGCCAGGGCCGCCGCCGGACTGGCCGGAGTGCAGGTCTGGATCAGGGCGATCGGAAGCGTTGCCATCAGGCCCGGAGCAATGCGTCGAGCTCGCCCTTGCGGTCAAGCGCGTGCAGGTCGTCAGAACCGCCGATGTGTTTTCCTCCGATGAAAATCTGCGGGAAGGTCATGCGACCGCCGGAGCGCTGGATCATTTCCTGCTTCTTCGCAGGGTCATGGGAGGCGACGATGTCCTCATAGGCCGCGCCCTTGCGATCGAGCAGGTCCCGGGCGGCGTGGCAGTAGCCACAGCCGGGCTTGGTATAGAGAACGATGTCAGCCAAGGCGGAACTCCGGTCAGAAAGCGTCGCCCGCCGCCGGGGCGGCCGGGCCTGTCCCTATGTAGGCAATTCCCGTGCCGTTCGCACCCGGGCCACGACCGCGAGATCCACAGCACGGGCACCGGCCTCGATCAGGGCCCGGGCGCAGGCCTCGGCGGTGGCCCCCGTGGTCAGCACATCGTCGACCAGAAGGATGCGGCGGCCCCTGATCCGTCGCCGGCCCGCCTCGCTGACGGCGAAGGCCTTTCTGACATTCAGGCGACGGCCACGTGCGGACTTGCCGCCTTGGGTGGTCGTGTGGGTCGTCCGGATCAGGGCGTCCGGCAGATAGTCGAGCCCGGCGTCGCGCGCCAGCGGCCGGGCGATCTCGGCGGCCTGGTTGAAACGCCGCGACAGCAGGCGAAAGCGGTGCAGGGGCACCGGAACGAGGGCGTCGGCTTCGTCCAGCAGGGGCGAGGCCGAACGGGCGATCCAGCGGGCGAACAGGGGCGCATAGGGCTGGTGGTCGCCATGTTTGAACTTCAGGATCAGGCCGCGCGAGGCCTCGTCATAAACGCAGGCCGCCCGGGCGCGGGCGAAGGCATAGGGCTGGGCCAGGCAGGCCGCGCACCGGGGCGCGGCAAAAGGCCCGCCGTCCATCTCGAACCCCGCGCCGCAGCCGTCACAGACCGGGTCCTCGAGGAAGGTCACCCGACTCCAGGCCCCGGCGGTCAGGCCGGGGGAACCGGCGGCCTCCGGGCTGTCGTGGGCCAGGGACGGCAGCAGCAGCTCGGTCACGCCCCGGGCGACGGCACGGGCACCGAACCCGATCCGCGGCAAGGCCGCTTTCAATCGGTCGCGCCAGACCCCATCCTGAAGTCCCATGAGCCCTTCCTCCGGTCCTCCGCACATCTTCGACGTTCAGCGCCGCACGGCAAGGCTCGAACGCAGCGAACGCTCGCTTTCCCGCGCCGACTTCCTGCATGCGCGGGCGGCGGAGAACGCCGTGGGCAGTCTGGAGGCCCTGGTCCGCGACTGGCCCGGGGCGGCTGATCTGTCCGCGCACCCGGGAGCCTTCGCCGCCGCCCTGGCCGAAAGCGCGGCGGCGGACCGGGTCGGGCCGGTGAAGACGGTCGGCGACCGGGTGGCGCGCGCCGGGCCGGGTGCGGCCCCGCTCGATCTTGCGGACGGGTCGCAGGACCTGATCGTCTCCCTGATGAGTCTGCACTGGGCCAATGACCTGCCGGGCGCCCTGAGCCAGATCCGGCGGGCGCTGAAACCCGACGGCCTGTTTCTGGGCACCCTGCTGGGGGCCGGGACACTGAAGGAGCTACGCGCGGTCCTGACCGAGGCCGAGCTGGAGGCGCGCGGCGGGGCCCAGGCGCGGGTCTCGCCCTTCGCCGACGGCTTCGACGGCGCGGCCCTGCTGCAGAGGGCCGGGTTCGCCCTGCCGGTGGCCGATGTCGACCGGGTGACGGTGCGCTATCCCGACCTGCTGGCCCTGTTCCGGGACCTGCGCGCCATGGGCGAGACCAATGTGCTGGCGGGGCCGGTGCGGCCGCTGACGCGTGGCATCGTCGGTCGGGCGGCGCAGCTGTATGCGGAACGCCATGCCGGCGGAGACGGCCGCCTTCCGGCGACCTTCGAGATCGTACATCTGGCCGGCTGGGCCCCGCACGAGAGCCAGCAGAAGCCCCTACCGCGCGGCTCAGCGAAGATGCGGCTGGCGGATGCGCTGGGGGTCACGGAGCAGACGGGAGAGGACTGAGCCTCAGCCGCCCATGGCGCCGCGGACCCTGTCCATGGCACCGTTTATGATACCGCTGCCCGTTGCGCCGAAGGCCTGCAAGGCGCCGAGGATGACGAGGAACATCAGGGCCAGGATCATGCCGTACTCAATGGCGGTCGCGCCGCTTTCGTCGCGCAGGAGGCGGGAGAGGAAGCGTCTCAGCATCGGCCCCTCCTTCCGGCGGCTAGAGCAGGTCACGCAGCCACGCGACCAGGGGTTCGTCGGCCGGCGGCATGGGATAGTCCGAAAGCTGGTTCGGCCTGACCCATTTCAGCGCCGCGTGCTCGCGGTTCTGCACCACCCCCGACCAGCGTCGGCAGAGATACAATGGCATCAAGAGGTGAAACGAATCGTAAGCATGGCTCGCAAAAACGAACGGGGCCAGGCAGGCCTCGTTGACGTCGATGCCCAGCTCTTCCTGCAATTCGCGGATCAGGGCCTGTTCGGGCCGTTCGCCCGGCTCGACCTTGCCGCCCGGAAACTCCCACAGCCCTGCCAGTTTCTTGCCCTCGGGCCGCTGGGCGATCAGCACACGGCCGTCGGCATCGATCAGGGCCACGGCAACGACGAGGACGGTGGGGAGGGTCATGGACGACGTCCTGCAAAGAAGGCCGACAGATCACGGCCGCGATAGCTGACGGCCAGGATGTGAACGGCTGTGGCGGTGACGAGATATTTGATCGCGGCGCGTTGCCGGATCGTCAGCACCATGACGCGATCATCTTCTGGATCCAGACGCCGGCCGATGAATGGAAACCAGCGCAATCCCTCACAGGACCGCTTGATCTCAAGCAGGAACCGCTCAGCGGCGATCGGCCGCTCCATGGCGATGAAATCGAAGAGGTCATCCAGATCGCGCTGCGCCTTGCGCCGGTAGAGCAGCTCAAGCGGCGCGCGCGACGGCACGTTTCATACGCTGTTCGAGCCGCGTCCAGACCTCGTCGTGACTGACGGATTCATCCGGGTGGTCGAGGGCAGCCTGGACCTGGACGCGCAACCGTTCGAGTGCTTCCGGGGTCAAACGCCCCGCTGCCAGGGCGTCGAACTCCTGGTCACTAAGGACGGCGTCGGGCGACGACGGATCGGTCAGGGTCATGCGCCAGACGCTACCACAATCAGCTCCGATAGTCGCCGTTGATCTCGACGTACCGTTTGGTCAGGTCGCAGGTCCAGACCGTGGCCGAGGCCCGGCCCCAGCCGACGTCGACGGTGATGTCGATCTCGGCGTTCTTCATATAGGCGCTCATCTTCGCCTCGTCGTAGGTCGGGGACGGGGCCCCGTCGATCGCCGCCACATGGGGGCCGAAGCGGATGGCGAGGCTGTCGCGGTCGACCGGCTCCTCGGTCTTGCCGACGGCCATGACGACCCGGCCCCAGTTGGCGTCCTCACCGGCCAGGGCGGTCTTGACCAGGGGGCTGTCGGCGATCGACTTGGCCAGTTTGCGGGCGGAGGCGGGGCTGGCGGCGCCGTCGACCGTGACCTTGACGAATTTGGTCGCCCCTTCGCCGTCGCGGACCAGCTGGTGGGCGAGGTCGAGCATGACCTTTTCCAGGGCCGCCGAGAAATCCTTCAGCCGGCGGTCGCCGACCCGGCCGATCCGCGGCGCACCGCTCGCGCCCGTGGCGAACAGCAGGCAGGTGTCATTGGTCGAGGTATCGCCGTCCACGGTGACGCTGTTGAAGGTGGTGCGGACATGCAGGCCCAACAGGGCCCGCAGCACCGGCGGGGCGATGGTTGCGTCGGTGACGATGAAGCCCAGCATGGTGGCCATGTCGGGGGCGATCATGCCCGACCCCTTGGCGATGCCGGCGATCCGGACCTTGCGGCCCTCGATCTCGCATTCGGCATAGGCCCCCTTGGGGAAGGTGTCGGTGGTCATGATGGCCAGGCCGGCGCGGGCCCAGCCGTCGGAATCCAGCCCGGCCTCGATCTCGGGCATGCGGGCGACGATCTTGCGGTCGTCCAGCACCACGCCGATCACGCCGGTGGAGGCCAGCATGACGTCGCGCTGGCGGCAGCCGAAGCGTTTGGCGACCTCCGAGGCCGTGCGACGGGCCGCATCGGCCCCGGCCTTGCCGGTAAAGGCGTTGGCGCAGCCGGCATTGACCACCAGGGCCCGCACATCCTGCCCCCCCTCGGCCGAGTCCAGCTGTCGCTTGCACCAGTCGACCGGGGCGGAGCCGACCTTGTGGCGGGTGAAGACGCCGGCGCAGGTGGTGCCCCGCGCGAAGCTGAACACCACCAGATCGTCGCGCTCGTGCTTGTAGAAGCCGGCCGGTGCAGTGGCGATCTCGACCCCGCCGATGGGCGGAATGGTCGGGAAGGGCACGGCGAGGGGCGAAATCTCGAGCCCCGGCTTACCCGGTGCCGCCCCCGTCAAGGCCTTCGAGGACGCCGGGGTCGTGGCGCGTTTCAGGGCCGTCGCCAAGGGGTCGAAGGCCTTTTCGATGGCCTGTTCGATCTTCTGGCCGGTAGAGGCGCGGCCGGCCTTGGGCGGGCGGCTCATGACGCCTTCCCGGGCGCGGGGGCGGCAGCGGCCGGCCGGGCCGGTGCAGCGGGGGTTCCGACGGACGGTGCGGACGGGCGCGGTGCCGAGGCCGGCTCCTGCGAACGGGGCGTATCGCCGGGCAGAAGCACCTCGACCTCGGCCTTGCCGCGCAGCTCCTCCAGCAACTGGCGCACGCCCTCATAGGTCAGGTAGCGGACGATCTGGGGTCGGGCCTGCTCCAGCGTCGGCGGGGTCTCGCGACGGCGGTCCTCGACCCTCAGCACGGCCCAGCCGCCCTCGGTCTGGAACGGGCCGACGGTCGAGCCGGCGGGGCGGTCGCGCAGGGCGTTCTTGTAGGCCTCGGGCATGACGTCGATGGTCCGGTAGCCGAGGTCGCCGCCGGAATAGCGGGTGGCGTCGTCGATCGAGCTTTCGGCGGCCACGGCCTCGAAGGCCGCGCCCTGCGCCAGAATGCCGATCACGGCGTCGGCCTCGGGCTTGGTCCGCGACAGGATCAGGCGGACGCGGATTTCCTCGGACGTCTGCGCAAGGCGCACCTGCTCCTGATAGATGGTCTCCACCGCGCGGTCCGAAATGGAGCCGTTGACCACGGTCTCGACAAGCATGTCGCCGAGAATCCGCTCCCGCGTCGCCTCCAGCCGGCGCTGGGCGAGGGCGGAGTTGTCGAGGCCACGCCGCTCGGCCTCGCGGGCCAGCAGCTTCTGGTCGATGACCTCGTCCAGAACCCGGCGGAACAGATCGGAGGTCACGTCCAGCGGCTCGCCCTCCCCGACCAGGCCCTGCGCCACCGCCTCGCGCTTGACGTCGGACGCCCAGATGGTCTGACCCTGGACCTCGGCCACGGACCGGTCACCCGGCTCGGGCGCGCGGTCGGAGCCGCCCTCGCGACCACACGCCGAAAGGGCCAGAAGCGCCGCAAGAAGGACGGGGACGAAGGGGCTTGAAAGCCGCATTTGAGCGCGCTCCGTCACAGGGCGGCAAAGCCCCTCGCGTTGACAGGGATAAGGTCGGTGCTTAAGTCCCGCCTGCGCCCAAGTCGAGGGGTTTTCGAACGACCGCGCGGCCCTCGCGCGCGCCTGAGTCAGGCGCATCGGGTCGTCGTCGCCGGTGCCCCTCCCCGCCGCGCAGTCGTCGCCGTTCCTTCGGGACCTTTCAGTACCAGAGCCCCTGTGGCTCGCCCGCCTTCGGATCATCCATGCTCGGCATAGCCAAGAAGATTTTCGGCTCCTCCAACGACCGCAAGGTCAAGGATTTCATGGGCCGGGTTCAGAAGATCAACGCGCTGGAGGACAAGTTCGCCGCCCTGTCGGACGACGAGCTGCGCATGATGACCGATGCCTTCCGTGACCGGATCGCAGGCGGCGAAACCCTCGACAAGGTGCTGAACGAGGCCTTTGCCGTGGCACGCGAGGCATCCAGGCGGGTGCTGGGCCAGCGCCAGTATGACGTTCAGCTGGCGGGCGGCATGATCCTGCACGCCGGCGGTATCGCCGAGATGCGCACCGGCGAGGGCAAGACACTGGTCGCCGTGGCACCGGTGTATCTCAACGCCCTGCTCGGCAAGGGCGTGCACGTCATCACCGTCAATGACTATCTGGCGCGGCGCGACGCCGAATGGATGGGCCGGGTCTACCGCTTCCTCGGCATGGAGGTCGGCGTCATCGTCAACGGCCTGTCCTCGGGACAGCGCCAGGCGGCCTATGCGGCCGACATCACCTACGGCACCAATAACGAGTTCGGCTTCGACTATCTGCGCGACAACCTCGTCTATGACCGCAAGGAGATGGTGCAGCGTCCGCACCATTTCGCCATCGTCGACGAGGTCGACTCCATTCTGGTCGACGAGGCCCGGACGCCGCTGATCATTTCGGGCCCGACGGAAGACCGGTCGGACCTGTATCTGATCGTCGACGGCATCATCAAGGAACTGATCCAGGACACGACCAGCTTCGATCTGGACGAGAAGCAACGCCAGGCGCTGCTGACCGAGGAGGGATCAGAAAAGATCGAACAGATCATGGAGGAGCGCGCGCTGTTCGCGCCCGACACCACCGGTCTGTACGACGCCGCCAACATCACCCTGGTGCACCATATTAACCAGGCCCTGCGCGCCAACACCCTGTATCAAAAGGACAAGGACTACATCATCAAGGCCGGCGAGGTCATGCTGATCGATGAGTTCACCGGCCGGATGATGCAGGGTCGCCGCCTGTCCGAGGGCCTGCACCAGGCCATCGAGGCCAAGGAGGGCGTGAAGATCATGCCCGAGAACCAGACCCTGGCCTCGGTCACGATCCAGAACTATTTCCGCCTGTACGAAAAGCTGTCCGGCATGACCGGCACGGCCGCGACCGAGGCCCAGGAATTCCTGGACATCTACAAGATGGATGTCCTCGAGGTGCCGACCAACCGTCCGGTCAAGCGCATCGATCACGACGACGAGATCTTCCGCACCACGGCCGAGAAGAACCAGGCCATCGCGGCCCTGATCGCCGAATGCCACGTCAAGGGTCAGCCGATCCTCGTCGGCACCGTGTCGATCGAAAAATCGGAAACCCTGTCCGAACTGCTGAAGACCTACCAGTATGAGGTCACCCTCAAGACGCTGAAGCCCCAGCACGCCCATCTGCTGGAAGCGGTCACCAGCGAGGACGAGAAGGCCCGCAAGGAGGCGAAGAAGGCCTACCAGGCCCTGAAGGACGAGGATTTCGACATCGAAATCAAGTCGGGCAAGGGCATTCCGCACAGCGTGCTGAACGCCCGCCAGCATGAGCAGGAAGCCTATATCGTCGCCGACGCAGGCCTGCCGGGCGTGGTGACCATCGCCACCAACATGGCCGGCCGCGGCACCGACATCCAGCTGGGCGGCAACCTCGAAATGCGCCTGCAGAAATGGCGTCAGGACCTGCGCAACCTGGCGCAGGAGATCACGCCGGAGATGGAGGCCGCCGAAGAGGCTCGGCTGAAGGCCGACATCGCCGTTCAGAAGCAGAAGTCGCTGGCCGCCGGCGGTCTGTTCGTCCTCGGCACCGAGCGCCACGAGAGCCGCCGCATCGACAACCAGCTCCGTGGCCGTACCGGCCGTCAGGGCGACCCCGGCACCTCGAAATTCTTCCTGTCCTGCGAGGACGACCTGCTGCGCATCTTCGCCGGCGACCGTCTGGACTCGATCATGCGCAGCTTCGGCGTGGCCGAGGGCGAGGCGATCAGCCACCCCTGGCTGAACCGCGCCGTCGAGACCGCCCAGAAGCGGGTCGAGACCCGCAACTACGACATCCGCAAGAACCTGCTTAAATACGACGACGTCGTGAACGACCAGCGCAAGGCCGTGTTCGAGCAACGCCAGGAGTTCATGGACTCGACCGACCTGTCCGAACTGGTCGGCGAATTCCGCAACGACGTCATCTCCGACCTGATCGAGAAGCATATGCCGCCCAAGGCCTATGCCGAGCAGTGGGACATCGACGGCCTGGACGAGAAGGTGAAATCGACCCTCGGCCTCGAGCTGCCCCTGCACGACTGGGCCGCCGAGGAAGGCGTCTCCAACGAGGAGATCGAGGAACGGGTCATCGCCGCCGCCGACACCCGGGCGAGCGAGCGCCTGGAGCAGATCGGCGCGGAACAGACCCGCGGCCTCGAGAAACAGTTCCTGCTGCAGATGATCGACATGCAGTGGCGCGAACATCTGGTCCATCTGGACCACCTGCGCGGTGTCATCGGCCTGCGTGGCTATGGCCAGCGCGATCCGCTGAACGAGTACAAGACCGAGGCCTTCAACCTGTTCGAGACGCTGCTCTATGAGCTGCGCCACAATGTCACCCGCTGGCTGATGACGGTCGAGTTCCGCTTCGAGGCTCCGCCGGCGATGGACATGCCCGAGTTCAAGGAAATCCACCTGAACCCCGGCACCGGCGAGAACGAGATGGCCAATCCGTTCGCCCAGAATCCGGAAGGCCAGCTGCAGGGCGATGATCGCGCGCGCCTGCCGGTCGACGTGCTGCCGGTCGGCTGGGAGCGGACGCCGCGCAACTCAGCCTGCCCCTGCGGCTCGGGCCGGAAGTTCAAACACTGCCACGGTAGTTTGATCTAGGTCGGCGGATGGCCGGTTCGCACAAGGACCTCTTCTCCCGCGCCCTGTCGCTGGACCCCGGGCGGCTGCATTTCGCGGCCCATAGCCATCATCTGTGGCCGGACGCCAGTTTCGACGGTCAGATGCGGGCCTGGGTCGAGGCCAACCAGTTCGCCGACCGGAAATGGGGCCCGATCTTCGGGGAGGTGATCCCTGAAGCGCAGGCTCATGTGGCCCGTGAGCTGAACCTGCCCTCGCCCGACACGGTGGTGTTCGCGCCCAATACCCATGATCTTCTGCTGCGGATCGTGTCAGGCGTGGAGCGCAAGCCGGTCCGCATCCTGTCGACCGACGGGGAGTTCCATTCGTTCCGGCGTCAGGGCGAGCGTTGGGAGGAAGCCGGCGAGGCGGTCATCACCCGCGTGCCCCTGCATCCGTTCGGGACCTTTGACGACCGGTTCATCGCGGCGGCGAGCGGGGGCGGCTTCGATCTGATTCTCGTCAGTCAGGTCTTCTTCCGCACTGGCCAGACTTTCGGGCGGATCGCCGATCTGGCGGCCCTGGCCGATCCGGCGGGGCCGTGGGTGGTGATCGACGGCTACCACGGCTTCATGGCCACGGCGACGGATCTCTCGGCTGTGGCGGACCGGATCTTCTATGTCTCGGGCGGCTACAAATACGCCATGTCGGGTGAGGGCGTCTGTTTCCTGCATGCGCCGGACGGCTATTGCCCGCGGCCGGTGGTGACCGGCTGGTTCGCCGAGTTCGGGGATCTGTCAGGGCCGCCGGGCGGGGTGCAGTATCGCAGCGACGGCGGCCGCTTCTGGGGCGCGACCTTCGACGTCTCGCCCCTGTACCGGTTCAACGCCGTGCGGCGGAGGCTGGACGAGGCCGGCCTGGGAACCGCCGACGTCAGTACCCATGCCCACGCCCTGATGGCCCGGTTCCAGTCCGCGGTCGGGAACGGGGAAGCCGGGCGGCTGGCGGCGGCCGAACTGATCAATCCCCTGACCGGTGAGGCCCGACGCGCGCGCTTCCTCGCCTTTCGGCATGAGGATGCATCGGCCTGGCAGTCGCGGCTGCTGGACGCAGGCGTGGTCACCGATGTGCGGGACGACGTGATCCGCTTCGGCTTCGGCCTGTATCAGGACGCGGACGATGTCGAACGGCTGATCGCCGCCTGCCAACGCGTGCTCTGATCCCCCCGTCCGCCTAGAAGAAGGTCGTGTCTTCCGCCTGTTTCGCCTCGGGTGCCTTGCGCGGCGCGGGGCTTGAAGCCGGGGCCGGCGCGGATGGGGCACCCGGCGCAGCGCCGTCCGCCGGGGGGAAGGGGGCCAGGTCCGGATAGGGCAGGCTTTCGGAAACCCCGTCGCCCGGGACGGCCAGGGCTCCCGAAGGGTCGACCGGTCCCACATCCGACGGATTGATCCGGTCGGGCGCGTCCAGATCGTCGCGGATGAAGACCCAGGAGCGGCGGTCGGAACAGGCGCAGGCCTTCATGAAGCCCTCCCGGTCGCGCCAGATGATCAGCGGATAGCGCGTCGACAGGCCCGCTTCCTGCAGGTCGGCGGACAGACGGGTGACAAAATCCCGCCCGGCCTCGACCACGGCGCCGCGTGCCAGATTGCCGTCGGCGGCGGGAATGCCCGCGGCCGTCCAGTTGCGCACCGGGGTCGCGGTCCAGCGTTGGTACAGGGTCCAGTCGCGGGTCAGCCAGAGCTCGGCGATGGTGGCCCGCTCGGCGGCGGTCGACTGGGCCAGACCCTCGCGATCGGGGCGGGCGAACAGGATGGTGCGGGCCTCGACGCCGGCGGCGCGCAGCTTGGGAATCTCCTCGCGCTCGTAGCGGGCCATGGCCGCCGAGTCGCGATAGCCGATGATGTAGAGCGGCTCGCCGCCGCCGCCCGCCGAAACCCAGGACGCCTCATCCAGCAGGCGCTGGATTTCGGCCTGGTTGCGGGTCACCGTGACGGGCTGGAACCGGGCGTAGTAGTTCCAGTAGGCCCAGTAGGCACCGCCCGCGAGCGCGAGGCCGATGACAACGGCCAGGGCCGACCAGATGAAAAAGCGACGCATGGGGGGAGGCGCTCCAGTTTCACGGTTCGCAGAGGTTAACGCCTAGCACCGAATTGGGTTGTCGCGCACGCCTGTGAGGCGAGCGGTCACCCCATCGTCGGGATGACGAAGCTCGAATCCGCATGTTCCAGGGCGCTGTCGGGCCACCGCGCGGTGACCGTCTTGACCTTGGTCCAGAATTTCACGCCTTCCATGCCGTGCTGGTTGGTGTCGCCGAAGGCCGAGCGCTTCCAGCCGCCGAAGGTATGATAGGCGACCGGCACCGGGATCGGGACATTGATCCCGACCATGCCGACATTGACGCGGGCGGCGAAGTCGCGGGCCGCACGGCCGTTCTGGGTGAAGATGGCGACGCCGTTGCCGTACTGGTGCTTCGACGGCAGGCTAAGGGCCTCCTCGAAGCTGGCGGCGCGGACGATCTGCAGCACCGGGCCGAAGATCTCCTCCTTGTAGGACTCCATCTCCGGCGTGACGTGGTCGAACAGCGACGGGCCGATGAAATAGCCGCGCTCGTGGCCCTGCAGCGAGAAGCCGCGGCCGTCGACAACCAGTTCGGCGCCTTCCTGCACGCCCTTTTCGATCCAGCCTTCGACGCGGGCCTTGTGCTGGGCGGTGACGACGGGGCCGTAGTGGGCCCCGGCGTCGGTCGAGATGCCGACCCGCATGGTCGGGATTTCGGCAACCATCCGTTCACGGAGTTCATCGGCGGTCTTCTTGCCGACCGGAACCACGACCGGCAGGGCCATGCAGCGTTCCCCGGCCGAGCCATAGGCCGCGCCGGACAGGTCCTTGATCACCTGGTCCATGTCGGCGTCGGGCAGGACGATGCCGTGGTTCTTGGCCCCGCCCATGGCCTGGACGCGTTTCCCGTGGGTCGCGCCGGTCTGGTAGACATAGTTGGCGATGTCGGAGGAGCCGACGAAGCTGACGGCGTGGATCTGCGGATGGGTCAGGATGGCGTCGACCGCGGCCTTGTCGCCATGGACGACGTTGAGGACACCGGCGGGCGCTCCGGCCTCCATCATCAGCTCGGCCAGACGGACCGGCACCGACGGGTCACGCTCGGACGGCTTGAGGATGAAGGTGTTGCCGACGGCGATGGCGACGCCGAACATCCACATCGGGATCATGGCCGGGAAGTTGAACGGGGTGATGCCCGAGACCACGCCCAGCGGCTGGCGCATCGAATAGACGTCGATGCCGGGGCCGGCACCCCAGGTGTATTCGCCCTTCAGCGCATGGGGGATGCCGCAGGCGAACTCGATGACCTCCAGGCCGCGCTGGATGTCACCTTTCGAGTCGGCGATGACCTTGCCGTGCTCGGCCGACAGAAGTTCGGCCAGCGGATCCATATTGGCCTCGACCAGGCGTTTGAACTCGAACATCACCCGCGCGCGGCGCTGGGGATTGGTCGAGGACCAGCCGTCGAAGGCGTTCTGGGCGGCCTGGACGGCGCGATCCATCTCAGCCGCCGAGGCCAGCTGGACGCGGGCCTGAACCTCGCCGGTGTTGGGGTTGAACACGTCCGAGAACCGGCCCGAAGCACCCGTGAAGCTGGCGCCGTCGATGAAATGGTGGATGTCGCGCATGATCGGAAAGGGTCCTGGAAAACGAAACAGTCGGGTCGGATGGGCAGCGGTTTAGCCCCTGGCCCGCCCCTGCGCCAGCGTCTCTAGACCGCCGCCTCGAACAGGGCGTCGCGGGCGATGTCGGCCTGGAGCATGGGGAAGAAATGGGTGCCGCCGGGCACCGTCCCGACGGTGAGGTGCGGCAGTCGACGCCGGTCTTCGGCCATTCGACAGGGCGAGCCGGTTTCGGCCTTCAACACGCTGACCGGACAGTCGAGGCGTTGCAGGGCCTGCCAGGGATCGTGGCTCTGGGCGGCGAAATTGGAGGCCTCCCATTCGGGATCGCAGGCCAGGGTGAATCCCTCGGGCGTCTCGACCAGGCCATCGGCGATATAGTCGGCCAGCATCATCTCGGGCCAGCCACGGAAGGCCCCGCGGCCCAGCCAGGCGGCCATGGCCTGCTGCCGACTGTCGAAGACCTTGCGGCGGCGCAGGGCGTTCCGGGCCAGCGGAATGCGTGAGCCGAGCCGGTCCAGCAGTGGCAGATGGAAGGCAGCGACGACCCAGCGACGCCAGACCACCGGGTCAAACAGGACGAGACTGCCGACCCGGTCCGGGCGTTCGGCCGCAGCCAGCAGGGCCGCCGTGCCGCCCATGGAATGGCCTGCGAGAACCACGGGTGGCCCGTCGATTGTATCCAGAAGGGCGACGAGATCGTCGCGATGATCGTGCCAGTTGCGCCGGCCGTGCGGTTCGGCCGGAAGCGAGGCACCGCCGTGGCCTCGCAAGTCCGGGGCCCAGATTCTCAGGGACCCGGACAGGGGGGCCAGCAGGGTGCGGTAGGTCAGGGCGTTAAAGCCGTTGGCATGGACGAAGACCAGGTCGACCGGCCGCTTCGGATCGCCGAAGTCGAGCAGGCTCATCCTGCCCTCGCCCCAACGGTTCGACACCGGCAGGCTCAGACGACGGGGCGGGGAGAGCCGGATCGCATCCATGGGCCGGAGATAGTCTTCGCGTCCTGGGATTGCCAGAGGGCCGGGGACGGGGGTTCAGACTACCGGCAGGCCGGGCAGCGACCGTGGGCTTCGATGGTGGTGCGGGCGATGGCATAGCCGGCGACCTCGGCGGCCCGGGCCAGATCACCGGCCACCGGCGCCGAAACCTCCGCGGTCGCGCCACAGCAGTCGCAGATCAGGAAGGCGGCGGCGTGGTCAATCGCACCCGAGGTGCAGGCGACATAGGCACTGATCGAGGCGATGCGGTGGGCGAGACCCTTGCGTTCGAGGAACTCCAGCGCGCGATAGACCGTGGGCGGCTTGGCCGGCTGACCGTCCTCGCCGAAGCGCGCAATCAGATCATAGGCCTTCACCGGTTCACCGGCGGCCAGCAGAAGCTCCAGCACCCGCAGGCGCGACGGCGTCATCCGCTCGCCCTCGGCCGTCAGGCGCCGGTCGGCGTCCTGGATGGCGCGGGCGACATCAGCGGCCCTCGGGGGGGCGTCGGCATGGTGGTGACCGCAGGCTTCGCTCATGCCCCTGAGCTAGGCTTTCAGACGCGGTCTCGCAACAGCCGCCGCTTGACGAGTCGTGATGTTATCTCATAACACCACATCTTCGTGTTCGTCCGGATCGTCCCCATGAGTCTCGCTGTCGTGTCCCGCACCGCCCTTCTGACCGCCGTGGGCTGGGCCGCGCTCGCCGGCGCAGCCGCCGCCCAGAACGCGCCGCGCGCGGCCGAGCTGGACGAGGTCATCGTCACCGGCGTGCCGTTCGGCGTGACCGACCGGGCCAGCCTGCTGGCCGTCGAGGTGCTGGCCGTCGAGGTGCTGGACGAAGCGGACCTGGCCGTCGCGCCGGCCTCGACCCTCGGCGATCTCGTCAACGGCCTGCCCGGCGTCCGCAGCACCAGTTTCGCGCCGGGGGCCAGCCGTCCGGTCATCCGCGGCCTGTCCGGGCCGCGGGTGCAGGTTCTGACCAACGGCCTTGGAATGATCGACGCCAGTTCGGTCTCGCCCGACCACCAGGTGGCGGTGGACCCGGCCGAGGCGCGCCGGATCGAGATCGTGCGTGGCCCTTCGACCCTGACCTTCGGCGGTTCGGCCATCGGCGGGGTGGTCAACATCATCGATGACCGCATCCCGACCGAACCGGCAGAGGACGGGCTGGACGGCCACCTCAGCACCCAGGCCGCGACCGTGGACGACGGGACCAGTTTCGGGGGGCGGATAAAGGCCAATGCCGGCCCGCTGGTCTTCACCGCGGACGCCTTCACCCGTTCCGCCTCCGACTTTGACGTCCCCCTCTATCCGGAATCGCAGCGTTTGCTGGATGAAGAGGGCGAGACCGCGGGCGACGAACGCACGGTCGAGAACACCTTTGTCGAACTGGACCAGTAAGGCGCGGGCGTCAGCTGGATCGGATCGCGCGGCTACATCGGCGGCGCCGTCAAACACGTCGAGACCACCTATGGTGTGCCGGGACATGCGCATGAGCCGGATCCGCTGGACCCTGACGCCGAAGAGGAAAGCGTGTCCATCGGTCTGGAGCAGACCCGCTACGACCTGCGTGGCGAGTTGGCCTTCGACTCAGGCCCTTTCAGCAAGGCAAGCGTTTCGGCCGGCTGGGCGGACTATTCGCACACCGAATTCGAGGGCGATGCGACCGGCACCCAATTCTTCTCGGACGGTCATGAAGGCCGGTTCGAGCTGATCCAGCGCGAGCGGAACGGCTGGCAGGGCGCGATCGGCCTGCAGCTGCTGGAGCGGACCTTCGATGCGGTCGGCGACGAGGCCTATGTGCCGCTGACCGACATCACGGAACAGGGCCTGTATACGGTGCAGCGGTATGACCGCGGCAGCCTCGGCTTCGAGGGCGGTTTGCGACTGGACAACCGGTCGCTGGACAGTGTGGCGGGTAAGCGCGACTTCTCCAATGTCTCGGCCTCGGCGGGCGTGTTCCTGCGGCCGTCGGCAGCGCTGTTCCTGGGTCTGAGCCTGGCGCGCAACGAGCGGGCACCCAGCGAGGTCGAACTGTTCGCCGAGGGTGCGCACGTCGCCACCGGGGCCTTCGAGGTCGGCAATATCGATCTGGACAGCGAGGTCGCCACCTCGGTCGAGGCGACCGTGCATTTCGCCTCCGGTCCGTTCGAGTTCGACCTGCACGCCTATCACGCCGACTATGACGGCTTCATCGATCTGAGGCCCACAGGGCTGGTTGATGTCGATTCCGACCTGCCCGTCTTCGCCTATGTCCAGACCGGGGCGACGTTCCGCGGCTTCGAAGCCGAGGCCAGCTATGCCCTGTGGGAAGCCGGCGACCGGAGCCTGAGCCTTTCGGGCGCGGCTGACTGGGTGCGCGCATCGACCGATCTCGGGCCGGCAGCACGTATTCCGCCGTGGTCCGTCACGGCAGGCCTGTACTGGACCTCAGGCCTGTTCGACGCCGGACTTGAGGTCCGCCATGTCTCCGAACAGGATCGTACGGCCGCCTTCGAACGCCCGACGGACAGCTACACCCTCGTCAATCTGAAGGGCTCGGTACGGCCGTTCGCGGACAGCAACATCATCCTCTTCGCCGAGGCAGCCAACCTGACGGACGCGGAGGCGCGCGAACATGCCAGCTTCCAGAAGGACATTGCGCCGCAGCCGGGACGCAGCCTGCGGGTCGGGGCGACCTACCGGTTCTGAACCCTGCAAGGCGAGCCGGTTTGCCGCCCTGACCGGTCTGCGCTAGACACGCTCCTCCTTTCACTCACCAGAGCCGTTTCGCGTCCATGACCGACACCACCTCCACCGCCGGCCTGTCCGGCAATGTCCTGTTCTACGGCAAGCCCGAGCCCCTGTCGGTCGAGGCCCACGGCACCCTGGGCGTCGATCCCGTCGACAAGCCTTACGGCTTCGTGGCCCAGACCAATCTGGTCCCGCTGACCGTGACCGAGTTCGCCCCGGCCGCCCTGTCCTATCCGGTGATCTTCGTCGGCGACGCCCGCATGCCGGTGGCCGTCATGGCCCTGCGCGGCGGCGAGAACCTGTTCGTGAGCGACGCGGGCGAGTTCCGCGCCGAGGCCTACATCCCCGCCTATGTCCGCCGCTATCCGTTCGTCTTCGCCAATGACGAGGTCGAGAAGCGGCTGATCCTGTGCGTCGATCGCGACGCACCCTTCATCCGGGACGGCGGCACGACGCCTCTGTTCGTCGACGGCAAGCCGTCCACCTACGTTGAACAGGCGATGGAGTTCTGCAACAATTTCGAACTTGAGCGCCAGCGCACCGACGCCTTTGTCAAACTGTTGAACGAGCTGGACCTGCTGGACACCCGCGAGGCCATCTTCACCCCGCGCAATCCCGACGGGACCTCGGCTGCGCCGCAGAAGATCGCCGAGTATTACGCCGTGTCGGAAGACAAGCTGAAGGCCCTGCCGGCCGAGAAGCTGGCCGAACTGCGCGACAACGGCGCCCTGGGGCAGATCTACGCCCATCTGGTGTCGCTGCTGGGCTGGGACCGGCTGATCGCCATGGCCTTCCAGAGGGCCGCCGCCGCCCAACCGGCGGCCGGCAACGCCTGAAGCGCGTGATCGGTGGCTAGTGGCTAGTGGCTAGCCACCAGCCACTCCCGCCGCGTCAGCGGCGGGTCAGCAGCGCCCGCGTCAGGCAGGAGAAGACCAGCCGGCCGGATTCGTCGAGCAGGTCATGCTGGGCGATGACGATACCCTTTTCGTCGCCGACCGGGTCCTTGCCCATGACGGTCATCCGGCCGCGCATCAGCTCGCCGGCGGGCGGGTTGCGCAGATAGCGCAGGCCGTCCACCGCCAGCACCTTGGACTGGGCCCAGCCCGAGGCCCTGTCAGCGAAAAGCCGGCTCCACAGGGCATAGACCATGGCATCCGGCGCCCCATAGGACGCGTCCCAGCCGGGCAGGAAGCGCTCGACGAAGAGGTCCAGCGACGCCGGGTCGACCATACAGGCCCCCAGCGCCACGACTTCGCCCACGCCCATATCCTCGAAATGGACGAGCAGTGGTTCGGTCATCCGTTCGGTCCCATCAGCCGGCGGGCTCTTCCGAGACCCGGACCAGCAGCTTGCCGTCATGGTCGCCGGTGAACAAGCGGTTCAGCGAATCCAGCGCCCCTTCCAGGCCATCGTCGACATGGACCTTCCATTTGACCTGGCCGCCCTGGAGCCAGGGGCCCATTTCCGCAACCATTTCGCGGGCCCGGTGGGCATAGTCGAGCACCAGGAAGCCCTGGATGTCGAGCCGGTGGGTGATGATGCGGGCGAAATTGGGCGACGGCGGCATCTTCGTCGCATTGTAGGCGGAGATCAGGCCGCAGACGGCCATCCGGCCATGGGTCTTCAGGCGGTTGTAGACGGCGATCATGATGTCACCGCCGACGTTTTCGAAATTGAGGTCGATCCCGTCTGGGGCCAGCCGGTCCAGCGCCTCGCCGACATCTTCGTTCTTGTAGTCAACGGCCGCGTCGAAGCCCAGTTCATCGGTCAGCCAGCGGCATTTATCGGCTCCACCCGCAATGCCGATGACGCGACAGCCGCGCGCCTTGGCCACCTGACCGGCGATCGATCCCACCGCCCCGGCGGCTGCGGAGATCACAAGCGTCTCGCCGGCCTTGGCCTTGAGCACATCTGTCACGCCGAAATAGGCCGTCATGCCGGTCATGCCGAGCACGCTGAGATTCGCGGTCAGCGGCATGCCGGGCGCACGGTGCACCTGCCGGAGCTCCATCTCATTGACCACGGCATAGTCCGCCCAGCCGCCGGCCATCGGGGACACCACATCGCCGGCCCGGAACCGGCTGGAACGGCTTTCCTCGACCACGCCAAGGGTCAGGCCGCGCATGACCCCGCCGAGGGGTACCGGCGGCAGATAGCCCTCGGCATCGTTCATCCAGGTGCGGTTGGTCGGGTCCAGCGACAGATAGACCGTGCGGACCAGGACCTGGGACTCTTTCAGGGCCGGAACCGGTCCCTCGACCAGTTCGAGGTCTCCGGGCCGGATCAAGCCCTTGGGCCGCTGGCGCAACACCCACTGACGATTCACGCGAGCCATGGCCATCTCCGGGTCTTCCTCGGGTTTTCTTTGTGAACCCGCATAGTCTGCAAGGCCCGGCCTGCTGTCCAGCCGATGCAAGGAAAAAGGCGAACCGCGAGGATCCGCCCTGGAGTAGACACGGGACCGCACCCTGGCCCGACAGGTGGTTTTATGCCGCCGCTTTCTGGCGAGCCGGGTGGAAGAACAGGGCCTGGCTGATCGCCGCCTTCACGGTTTCCGGCTGGAACGGTTTGGTGATCAGGAAGGTCGGTTCGGGCCGTTCTCCGGTCAGCAGCCGCTCCGGGAAGGCGGTGATGAAGATGACCGGCACGTCGATCTGTTTGAGAATCTCCTTCACCGCGTCGATCCCCGACGACCCGTCGGCCAGCTGGATGTCGGCCAGCACCAGACCCGGGCGATGACGGGCAACGGCATCGACGGCCTCGGCGTGGGTGGTGGCGGTGCCGGTCACCCGATGGCCCAGTTCCTTCACCAGGCTTTCGATATCGGCCGAGATGATGGCCTCGTCCTCTATGATCAGGACGTCGGTCGCCAGTTCGGTGTCGATATCCGTCTGGGCGTCCGCGATCAGCCGGTCGACGTCCCGGGGTTCGGCGTCAAGGATCTGGGCGGCCTCGGACGGGGTAAAGCCCTCCAGGGCAGTCAGCAGGAAGGCCTGGCGCGAACGCGGCGCGATCCGCATCAGGCGGCGCGTTGCATCGTCCTCGCGCCCCCTTATGCCGCTCATGTCTTCCAGCCGGGCACCGGTCGTGGCCCAGATGGCGTGAAAGACATGGTAGAGAGCCACCCGCGGCGTCATTTCGGGCGAAAGCTGGAGCTCACCGGCCGCGAGGGCTTCGAGAGCGACACGGACATAGTTGTCACCGGTGGCCTGGTCGCCGGTCAGGGCGCGGGCATAGCGACGGACGTACGGAAGATGCGGCGCAAGGCGGGCCAGCAGACTCATGTGTCAAGATCCCCGACAGAAGCGACTCCACGCGGGAAGCGCAGGCTCCCTCAACGTATCGGATCGGCCACGGTTCCGCTTCGGCACGCAGGTTTTGACATTTTCGACACTTCCACCGGAACCCGGCCGGCAGACGGGCGTTCCGGCACTCGCAACAACCATCGCCAGGGTGACGACCGTTTCTTCGATGAAAGACAATCCCGTCCGTCCCGACACGCCGCCCAGGTTCCGTGCAAGCCTTGAGGAGGCCCGCCTTCGTCAACAGGCGATCGGGGTCAAGCTCCGGCATATGTTCGATGAGGTCGTGAACGAGCCGGTTCCTGACGTCTTTCTCGAAATCCTGCGCCGGGCCGATGAGCGGTCATCAGGGGGGAGCGGCGAATGAGCGGCGCCGCCAGCCCGCCGCCCAAGCCACCCTCGGCCGACGACGCGGCCTTCAAGCGGGAACTGGTTGTGCTGATCCCGCACCTGCGGGCCTTCGCCCGCACCCTGACCGGCGACCCGACCGCAGCCGACGATCTGGCCCAGGACGCCATGATGAAGGCCTGGGACGCCCGCGCCAGCTATCAGATGGGCACCAATATGAAGGCCTGGACCTTCATGATCCTGCGCAACCAGTTCTATTCCGAGAAGCGTCGCTCATGGCGCCAATCGCAGCTGGACCAGGAGGCGGCAGAACGCACCCTGGTGGCGGTGGACGATCCAGGATCCCCGATTGCGCTGGACGAATTGCGTCTGGCCCTCGCGACCCTGCCGGAAGAGCAGCGCGAGGCCCTGATCCTGGTCGGGGCCGGCGGCTTCGCCTATGAGGAAGCGGCCGATATCTGCCAGTGTGCCGTGGGCACGGTGAAGAGCCGGGTTTCGCGGGCCCGCAAGGCCCTGCAGGCGACCCTGGACCGGGGCGGCTATGCCCGCGACGGCCGTGCCGCCGGCGACGCCATGCGCTCCATTCTGGCGGCCGCGGACCGTCTGAGCGGCTTCAGGCAGGGCTGACGCTGTGGTGCGGCTCGGCCGGGCGATCTCCAGGGGGGCGGGACGTGGAACGGGCACCACGCGATTCCGGGGTATCCGCTTCAGGCTGGGTTTCTGGCTGGCGATAGCGCTCCTCCCCCTGCTGATCCTCGGGGGCCTTCAGGCTGAGGCGGCGTTCCGGAGCCAGGACGCCGACCGCCGCTCGGACCTGCAACGGGCCGCCGAGCGGAGCGCCACCGCCGCCCGGGCGCGACTGGACACGACCGGCATAGTGCTTCTGGCCCTGACGCCTGAAGCCCTCGAGATATCCTGCAGTCCGCGACTCAACGCCCTGGTTTCCCGTCTTGAGGACCTGGACGGCCTTGGACGATTGACCGCAACCGGCGCGCTGACCTGTGCCTCGGACAGGCTCGCCGCCGCGCCCCCGACCTGGCTGAAACAGGCCGGAGCCAGCGCCTGGTTCGAGCGGCTCCGGGCGGGGGAGGACACAGTCCTGGCACGCGCCCCGGCCGTCGCCGGCCGGCCGCCGCAGGTCATCATCGCCGTGCGGGTGGAACGGCCGTTGGGCCGGTTCGACGGGGCCATGGTCGCCCTCATTCCCTTGACCAGTCTGCAACCGGACCTGAGCGATCCATCGCTGCCCGCGGGATCCCAGGCGGCACTCACAGACACAGACGGACGGTTGCTGGCCGCCACCGACGTCAACGCCTTCACACTGGCGGGCGGCGCGGCCCTGGCCGGATGGGTGCCGCGCGCGCGCACCAATGCCTCCGCGACCTTCGAGGCCACCGACGCCGACGGCCGGCATCGGGTCTATACGGGCGCAGCCCTGGCCGGGCACGACGTCTACGCCCTGCTCTCGGCACCGGCCCCCGGGCTACTGTCCTGGGCGCGACTGAACCCGATGAGCGCCTTGTTCATGCCTCTGCTGACCTGGCTCTTCGCCTTCACGGCGGTGATGTGGGTCAGCGAACGGGTCGTGATCCGTTGGCTGAACTACCTCGAGCGGGTGGCCTTCATCTATTCACGGGGCCGGTTCTCGGTGCATCCGGTCCAGGCCATGAAGGCCCCGACCGAGATTCGCGGCCTGGCCCGGACTCTGGACGAACTGGCCGGTTCCATCGTCATCCGGGACGCCGCCCTGAAGGCCTCGCTGGCAGAAAAAGACGCGCTGATGCGCGAAATCCACCACCGGGTGAAAAACAATCTGCAGATCATTTCCTCGCTCCTGTCGATGCAGCAGCGGACCCTGACCGATCGGGCCTCCAGGGCGGCGCTCGGCGATACGCGCCAGCGCATCGCGGCGCTCGCCCTCATCTACCGCACCCTCTACCAGAGCCATGACCTGCGGCACGCCGACGCCCGCATCTTTCTGACCGAACTGGTCGCGCAGCTGGTCGCGAGCGAAACCGGCCGCGAACATGTGGTCACGTCCTCGGTCGAGGCCGACTCCCTGATCGTCGATCCGGACAAGCTTGCGCCTCTGGCGCTCTGGCTGGTCGAGGCTGTGACCAACGCCCAGAAGCACGCCTTCGTCGGACGCGGGGGCGACCTCAAGGTCCGGTTCTCGGTGCAAGGGGAAACCAGCGTGCTTGAAATCCAGGACGACGGGCCGGGTGTCAGCGAGACATTCCGCCCGGGCGTGGGGCGAACCCTGATGGGCGCGTTCGCCAGACAGCTTCGGGGCTCGGTCGAATTTGTCCCTGCCGCAGGCGGAGGCATGATTGCCCGCATGACCTTCGCCACGCCGGAAGCCATCGTTCCGACCGATCCGTCCGACCTTGGAACCGTCGCTGTGCCGGGGCGTTGATATGCCGGACGCCGCCTCCCCGGCCTCAAGGAGTATGTCGATGCGCAAGATTTTCATTCTGTTTGCCGCCGCCGCCGCCCTGACCACAGCCGCCTGCAACACCGTCTCCGGTGTCGGGCGTGACGCCTCGGCCGCCGGCCAGGCCGTGACCGGCGCGGCCGAAGACGCCAAACACTAGACGCCCCCTTCCCGACCGCGATTCCCCCCGATCCGTGGTTCGGTTGAAGAAGGCCCGCCGGCATCCCCCCGCCGGCGGGCCTTCGCTATTTGCGCAGCCTGCAACGCCGTCTAGCATCGCGGAGCAGGCGTCCGCAGAGACGCCATGACGACGCGGGGAGGCGATCGATGACGGATGCGACAGAGACACGGGCGGACCCGGGTCTGAGAACCGTGGTGGCGGCCTCGGCCACCGGCACAGCCTTCGAATGGTACGATTTCTTCGTCTTCGGGGCCCTCGCGACGGTGATCGCGCGCCATTTCTTCGCCGACGCAGGCGAGACCGTCGCCTACATCCTCGCCCTGCTGACCTTCGGGCTCGGCTTTGTGGTCAGGCCCCTGGGGGCCCTGGTGTTCGGCTGGTTCGGTGACCGGACCGGGCGCAAGGCTACCTTCCTGGTCACCATCACCCTGATGGGGGTCGCCACCGTCGCGATCGGCCTGCTGCCGGACTATGGCCAGATCGGCATCGCCGCACCCATCCTGCTGCTGGTCATGCGGATGCTGCAGGGCTTTGCCCTCGGTGGCGAGTACGGCGGGGCGGTCGTCTATGTCGCCGAACATGCGCCGGCGAAGAAGCGCGGCCTGATGACCGGCTGGATCCAGACCACCGCCGCCCTGGGCCTGATCGGGGCCCTGACGGTCATCCTGATCACCCGCGCCATCGTCGGCACCGAGGCCTTTGACGAATGGGGCTGGCGCATTCCCTTCCTGCTTTCCGCCCTTCTTCTGGGGGTGTCGCTGTGGATCCGGCTCAAGCTGAACGAAAGCCCGGCCTATCGCCGGATGGAGGCCGAGGGCGGTGAACGCCGCGCCCCGTTCAAGGAGGCCTTCGGCACCTGGCGTAACGGCCGGTTCGTCCTGATCGCCCTGTTCGGCATCATGATCGCCCAGGGGGCCGTCTGGTACTGCGGCTATTTCTACGCCCGCTTCTTCATGGAGCGGGTGCTGCGGGTCGACACCAATACCATCGACCTGGTGATGCTGGCGGTGACCGCCGTCTCGGCCTTCCTCTATGTCTTTTTCGGCTGGATCTCGGACCGGATCGGCCGCAAGCCGGTGATGCTGTTCGGCATGATCCTGGCCCTGATCGCCATCTTCCCCGGCTTCCAGGCCCTGACCCGGGCGGCCAATCCCGCCCTTGCCGAAGCCCAGGCCTCATCGCCGATCGTCGTCATGGCCGACCCGGCCACCTGCGCCCTGCAGTTCGACCCGATCGGCAAGACGGCCTTCGCCAGCTCCTGCGATATCGCCAAGAGCGTTCTGTCCAATGCGGGCATTTCCTACAGCAATGTCGAGGCCGCGCCGGGCTCGGTCGCCCTGGTCCGGATCGGCAGTGTCGAGATCGCCTCAATCGAGGGCGAGGGCCTGGACCCGGCGGCGCTGAAGGCCGCGCGGGCGGGGGTCGAGACCCGGCTCAAGGCCGCTCTGGTGGAGGCGGGCTATCCGGCCAAGGCCGACCCGGAGCGGATCAACCTGCCGGTGGTGTTCGGCATATTGATGATCTTCATGGTCGCGGCCACGGCCCTGTACGGACCCCAGGCGGCCGCCCTGGTCGAGCTGTTCCCGACGCGGGTGCGCTATACGGCCATGAGCCTGCCCTATCATGTCGGCACGGGCTGGGTCGGCGGCATGCTTCCCGCCGCCAGCTTCGCCCTCGTCGCCTGGTCGGGGAACATCTATTTCGGCCTCTGGTACACCCTGGCCTTCGCGAGCGTGGCCGTCGTCGTCGCGCTGATCTGGCTGCCGGAGACCAAGGGGCGCGACCTGGACGCGATCGGGACCTGATCCCGCGATGAGGCCTCGACCCAGGCCGTTGGTCTGGCCCGCCGCCCTGCTGGGCGCCGGCCTTTCGACCGGCTGGCTGGCGGAGCTCGCCGTCGGGCGATGGCAGGACTATGGGCTGTACGGCCTGGCCCGACCGGTTGCGGACCTGCTGCTGATCATCGGCGCGGTCTGGCTGGTGGTGGCGGTGATCGGTGTGGTGCGCGGCCGGCGGGGGTGAGGTCAGACCTTCTCCAGGCCCGCAATGAATGCCTGAACCTCGGGAGACGCCCAGTCTGCGCCATCCCACCAGAAGGCGGCGAGCGCCTCATGATTCAGGGCCACCCATGCCATGACCTCGGGGGCCATACGGTTCAGGTCCCGCTCATCGAGACTGTTTGCGACCACCCGGGGGGTCGAGGCGACGGCCACCGAGAAACTGGGCTGGTGGCGGCCTCGCTTCAGAAAATACTTCACCCGGGGTCCGTGCTGTCCCATCACCGTCGTGATTGTGATCGTTCCGGGGATGCCGGTCTGATCCTCAACCAGATTGGCCATGTCGAAGATGTCCTCATCGTCGAGCGCACCGATTTCCTCATCGAGCGTCGGCTCGCGATCGGTCCAGACGGCGGGTTTTTCGGAGAAGCCCATCAGATCAGTATCCACGCAACGAATGGTTGTGTCAAACCGGCAAAGCCCCCCGTTTGACCACCGTGCGCATGGCCACGCTCGACGAGACGCGGGTTACGCCGGGGATACGGGTCAGTTCGCGGGAGTGGACGCGTTCGAGGTCATCGACGTCGCGCACCACCAGCCGCAGCAGATAGTCCGAGCCGCCGGTCATCAAATAGCATTCCACGACCTCGGGCACGGTCGAGATGGCGGTCTCGAAGGCGGTCAGGGAGGCCTCGGCCTGGGACGACAGGGTCACGGTGACGAAGACGCTGATCGGCAGGCCGACGGCGCGTTCGTTGATGATGGCGGCATAGCGGCTGATGACCTCGGCGGCTTCCAGCGCGCGCAGGCGGCGCAGGCAGGCGCTCTCGGACAGGTTCACCGTCCGGGCCAGGTCCGCATTGGTCATGCGGCCATCGCCCTGGAGGGCGCGGATCATCTTGCGGTCGGTGTCATCGAGGGTGACAGCAGAAACGGTCTTCAAGCACGCACTCCTTCGCAGGTTCTGCGACTTTACAGCGTTCACACGACGAAAAGAACAGGAACCTGCGGTCAAACCGCCGCTAGAGTGCCGTCCGAAACGGAGCCGCCGCAGATCGGCCCGTCCCGGTCAGAAGGAAACCCCCATGCGCGTCGGCGTCCCCAAGGAAATCAAGAAGAACGAACACCGGATCGGCCTGACGCCGACGGCGGTGCGCGAATACGTCGCCCACGGCCATACCGTCTCGATCGAGACCGGTGCCGGCCTCGGCGCGGGCTTCACCGACGCCGACTACAAGAAGGCCGGGGCGAAGATCGTCGCCGATGCGCAGACCATCTTCGCCGGGAACGACATGATCGTGAAGGTCAAGGAGCCGCAGAAGGTCGAGTGGGAAATGCTCCGCGAGGACCAGATCCTGTTCACCTATCTGCACCTCGCGCCCGACCCCGAACAGACGAAGGGCCTGCTGGCCTCGAAATGCGCCGCCGTGGCCTATGAGACCGTGACCGACGACCGCAAGGGCCTGCCCCTGCTGGCCCCGATGTCGGAAGTGGCCGGCCGGATCGCCGTCTTCTCGGCCGCCGAAACCCTGCTCAAGCACAACGGCGGCATGGGCCTGCTGTTCTGCGGCGTTCCGGGCGTGGCCCCGGCGCGGGTGCTGGTGCTGGGCGGCGGCGTCGTCGGCCTCAATGCCGCCCGCATGGCCATGGGCCTCGGCGCCGAGGTGGTGGTGCTGGAACGCTCGATCCCGCGCATGGCCTATATCGACGAAGTGACCCAGGGCCGGGTCATCACCCGCTATTCCTCGATCGGTGCGATCGAGGAGGAACTGGTCAAGGCGGACGTCATCATCGGGGCCGTTCTCGTGCCCGGCGCGGAAGCGCCGAAGCTGATCAAGCGCGAGCACCTCAAGCAGATGAAGCCCGGCTCGGTGCTGGTCGATGTCGCCATCGACCAGGGCGGCTGTTTCGAAACCAGCCACGCCACCACCCACCAGGACCCGACCTATGTCATCGACGACGTCGTCCACTATTGCGTCGCCAACATGCCCGGTGCCGCGCCGCGCACTTCGTCGGAAGCCCTGAACAACGCCACCCTGCCCTTCGGCCTGGCCCTGGCCAATCACGGGCTGGAGGCGCTGAAGAAGGACCCGCACCTGGCCCGCGGCCTGAACGTGCTCAGGGGCGAGATCACCTATCCGGCGGTGGCTGAGGCGCTGGACATGCCGTGGAGCGATCCGTTCGGGGTTTGGGCGAAGGGCTGAGGCCAGCATCGAACCTCTCCCTCCCCTTCATGGGGAGGGACGGCGAGGCGTAGCCGAGCCCGGGTGGGGAAAGCCGGTCCTGAAGCGGCGATGCCCCGCTTCTCAATCCCCCACCCTGTCGTCGCTGCGCGCCGACATCCCTGCCCACTTCGGGGGAGGGAGGGCCTCCGTGCGACGCCTGCCTGTAATTCGCCGCTCTCTTGCGCCATAAGCGCGCTCAAGCAGCGAGCGACCGCGTCGCGAGCGTTAGCGCCCCTTCTTAGAAATCCCGCGATGAAGTTTCTCGACCAGGCCAAGATCTACATCCGCTCCGGCAACGGCGGGGCGGGTGCCGTCTCGTTCCGGCGGGAGAAATTCATCCCCAACGGCGGGCCGGACGGCGGCGACGGCGGCAATGGCGGCAACGTCTGGATTACGGCCATGGACGGGCTGAACACCCTGATCGACTTCCGCTACCAGCAGCATTTCAAGGCCCAGACCGGCGTCCACGGCATGGGCCGGCAGATGCACGGGGCCAAGGGCGAGGACGTCATCCTCAAGGTCCCGGTCGGCACCCAGGTGCTGGACGACGACAAGGAGACGGTCCTGCTGGACATGGACTATGCCGGCAAGACCGAGATGCTGCTCAAGGGCGGTAACGGCGGCTGGGGCAATGTCCATTTCAAGGGCCCGTCCAACCAGGCCCCCGCCTATGCCAACCCCGGCCAGGAGGGCCAGGAGCGCTGGATCTGGCTGCGGCTGAAACTGATCGCCGATGTCGGCCTGGCCGGCCTGCCCAATGCGGGCAAATCGACCTTCCTGGCGGCGGCCTCGGCCGCCCGGCCCAAGATCGCCGACTATCCGTTCACCACCCTGGTGCCCAACCTCGGCGTGGTCGACCTGTCGCCGACCGAGCGGTTCGTCATCGCCGACATTCCCGGCCTGATCGAGGGGGCCTCGGAAGGCGCCGGCCTGGGCACCCGTTTCCTCGGCCATGTCGAGCGGTCGGGCTGTCTGATCCATCTGATCGACGGGACGCAGGACGATGTCGCCGGCGCCTACCACACCATCCGTACCGAGCTTGAAGCCTACGGTGCCGGCCTCGCCGAAAAGGCCGAGGTGCTGGCCCTGAACAAGATCGACGCCCTGACGCCCGAGGCACGCGAGGCGAAGGCCGCCGAGCTGGAGGCCGCCGCGGGCCGCCGTCCCATGCTGGTGTCCGGCGTCTCGGGCGAAGGCGTCACCGAACTGCTGCGCGCCGCCTGGACCGAGGTCCGCAAGGACCGCGGCGAGATCGCGCCGGCTGAGGAAGATGAGACCGTCGTGGAAACCCCCGGCGGCTGGGAGCCGTAGCCCCGACCGCCCCGGCGTGTTAGCTCCCTTGTGAGCATAAGCCCTCGCGAGCCCGCCTTGACCTTCTTCCACGCCGGTCCCGCACCGAAAGCCCGGGGACCCCGTCCCGGCACCCTGCGTGACGGACTGGACCTGCAGCCCGGGATGGCGGTCGGCCTGTTCGGCGGATCGTTCAATCCGGCCCATGACGGTCACGCCCATGTGGCGGAGACGGCGATGCGGCGGCTGGGGCTGGATCGGGTCGTCTGGCTGGTGTCGCCGCAGAACCCCCTGAAAGACGCCCGCGACAGTGAACCGCTGGCCGAGCGGATGGCCTCGGCGCGGGCGGCGGCGGCCCTGGCGGCGGCGGGGCCGGCGATGATCGTCTCCGATTTTGAAACCCGTGCCGGCACGCAATGGACCGTCGACACCCTGCGCGCCCTGACCGCGCGGCATCCCGGGGTGCGCTTCGTCTGGCTGATGGGGTCGGACAATCTGGCCAGCTTCCATCGCTGGCGCGGCTGGACCGACATCATGCGGATGATGCCGATGGCCGTGATCGCACGTCCCGGTTCGCTGCTGGAAAGCCGCGCCGCCCCGGCCGCCCGGCGCTTTGCCGGCCACCGCATCTCATCCCGCGAAGCGCGGCTGCTGGCAGACAAGGCGGCGCCGGCCTGGACCTATCTGCGAGCGCCGCTTAACCCCCGCACCTCGACCGCGCTGCGGGCTGCGCGTGACGCCGCCCAGCCTTTGTGATAGGCTGCCGCTTTGGTAATCTCCCCGGAGCCCTCCGCTGACCCCCTCGCCCGCGCACGATGCGCAAGACGCCGCCGACTTCCCCACGGCGCATGAGATGGACGAATTCGACTCCATCCACTCCGAAGACGGGTCTCCGACTGACGGGCCGCAGGCGCCTCTCCCCATCGGCTCCACCGATCTGGAAACGGCCATCCTGTCGCGACTCGACGACGACAAGGCCCAGGACATCGTTCTCATCGACCTGAAGGGCAAGAGCCCGATGGCCGACACCATGATCATCGCCTCCGGGCGGTCGCACCGTCACGTCGGCGCCCTGGCCGACCATCTTCAGCGGACGCTGAAGGAAAGCGGCCTCGGCAAGGTCAAGGTTTCGGGCCTGCCGCACTGCGACTGGGTGCTGCTGGATGCGGGGGACGTCATCGTCCACCTGTTCCGTCCGGAAGTGCGCGCCTTCTACAACATCGAGAAGATCTGGTCGGTCGAGAGCGGCCACCGCGTCGACGCCCGCGCCTGATCTCCTGAGCCCCTGTTCGTGAACCCATGAAGCTGGCCGTCATCGCCATCGGCAAGCCGGGGCGGGGACCCGAGGCCGTGCTGGCGTCTGACTATGCCGAACGCGCCACCTTGGCCGGGCGGGCCCTCGGCCTGGGCCCGCTGGAACTGGTCGACCTGGAACCGCGCAAGGCCGGCAAGGCACCCGAGGCCGAGCTGATCCTGAAGGCCGCCGAGGGGGCGCATCTGATTGCCTGCGACGAGCGCGGCCGGACCTTCTCCAGTCGCGCCTTCGCCGACCATATCGCCCTGCTGCGGGATCGCGGCGAGCGCCGGCTGGTGTTCGCCATCGGCGGGGCTGACGGTCTGGACCACAGCGTGCTTTCGGCCGCGGACTCGACCCTCGCCTTCGGACCCCAGACCTGGCCCCATGCCCTGGCGCGGGCCATGCTGGCGGAACAACTGTATCGCGCCGTGACCATCCTGGCCGGATCCCCCTATCATCGCGACTGAAGCGAACCGGCATGGATGCGCTCGCATCCGAAACCGGATATTCGCTCGCGCTCCATGCGCGCGCCCCTCCTGATTCTCTGTCTTGCCGTGATCGCCCTGCCGGTCGCGGCGATCGCGCGCCAGACCCCGTCCGCCGGCGACGTCAGCCGGCTGCAGGCCGAGTTCCGTGACGAGCGGGCCCGCGCCCTTCGCCTGCGCGCAGAAGCCGCCGAGGCCGCCCGCGAGATTGCCGGGCTGGAAAGCCAGCTGACCGCCCTTCGCACCGCGGTCGGCCAGGACGATGCCGTGATCGCGGACCAGCGGGCGCGACTGCGCGAACTGGGGCGGCAGGAGGCGGAACTGGTGGCCCGGCTGTCCCGCGCACGGGGCCGCCAGGGCCGGCTTCTGTCCGCCCTGCAGATGATCAGCCGCCGTCCGCCGCCGCCGCTGCTGGTCCCGGCCGACCGGGCGGTCGACACGGTCCGGGCCGCCATTCTCATGCGGGCCATGGCTCCCGCGCTGCAGGCGCGCGCACAGGGGCTGGCGGACCGTCAGGCCGAGGTCGTCAGGGTGCGGCGGCTCAGCGCCCTGAACAGCGAGCAGCTGTTCACAATCGAAAGCGCCCGCGGCGACCGGCGCGCGGAGATCGAGGCCCTTACGAGCCGAAAGACGGCCCTTGAGACCGTATTGCGGGCCGAGGCCGAGAGCGCCGAACAGGCCAGCCGCGTGCTGGAGACGCGCCTGCGCTCGCTCGGCGCGGCCGTCCCGCCGCCCGGGACGGAGACCGAGCCCGCCTCGGCCCGACTGCCCGCCGGACGCAGCCGCCTGACCGCACCCTTCGACGGAGCTCCGTCGCGGCGTTTTGGCGGGGGATCAAGCGGCTGGAGCTGGCGCACCAGCGGGTCGGAGGTGCGCGCGCCCGCCGCCGGACAGGTGGCCTTTGCCGGGCCACTGAGTGGCTGGGGGCAGGTGGTCATCGTCGACCTCGGCCCGGGCTGGCGGGCCGTGATTTCCGGCCTCGACACCCTGTCGGTTGCGGCTGGAGACCGGGTCATGGACGGCCAGAGCCTTGGCCGGACCGGTGCCGACGGCGAGCCGACGTTCGAACTTCGCCGCGACGAGCGGCCGATTGATCCGGGGCCGTGGTTGCAGTGAGTGGCGGGTGACTGGTGACTGGTGATTTTCGAGTTCGTGAGCCGGGTGTCTGTGCTGCAACCTGCCAGTCACCAACCACCAATCACCCCTTCAGCGAAACCGCTTCCCAACCGGCGATGACACTGATTTTATCCGGTAATCCCCGATCGGCCACGATTTCGTCGCCGGTCGGTTCGTAACTGATCCATCCAAGAGCCGCCTTCCTGTTCGCTGAAAGAGACCCGATGCGTAAATTATTGCTGGTTGGCGCTGCCGCCGTGACCCTCATTGGGCTCGGCGCAGCGACCGCCACAGGCCAGACGCCGCGGAACGAGGCGTTCCGGATGCTGGCCCTGTTCGGGGACGTTCTGGGCATCGTCGAACAGGCCTATGTCGTCCCGGTCGATGACAAGAAACTGATCGAGGCCGCGCTGCAGGGCATGATGGGGGCGCTGGACCCCCATTCCAACTACCTGCCGCCCAGTGGCTATGACGAACTGCAGGAGCGGACGTCGGGGGCCTATTCGGGCGTGGGCCTGACCATCCAGGCCGAGGGCGGCCTGGTGAAGGTGATCTCGCCGATGGACGGCGGGCCGGCCGCCCGCGCCGGCGTCAATGCCGGAGATGTCATCTCCTCCATTGAGGGCCAGAGCGCCGCAGGCCTGACCGTCAGCCAGGTGTCCGAAAAACTGCGCGGGGCGGTGGGTACGACGGTCCAGGTCACCTTCCTGCGCGACGGTGAGGATCCGCGCGAGGTGACGCTCACGCGCGAAGTGATCCGGATCGATTCCGTCACCGGCCGGATCGAGGGCGACTTTGCCTATCTGCGCGTCTCGACCTTCAACGAGAATACCGGCCGCGAACTGGGCGAGACCATCGCCCGGCTGAAGGGCGAGAACCCCGCCATCAAGGGCTATGTGCTGGACCTGCGGAACAACGGCGGCGGTCTGCTGGATGCGGCCATCGCCGTGTCGGACGCCTTCCTCGAACGCGGCGAGATCGTCAGCCAGCGCGGGCGCAAGGCTGACCAGATCCAGCGCTACGGCGCGCGACCGGGCGACCTGACCGGCGGACTGCCGCTGGTGGTGCTGATCAACTACGGCTCCGCCTCGGCCTCCGAGATCGTGGCCGGCGCCCTGAAGGATCACCAGCGGGCGACGATCGTCGGCCTGACCAGCTTCGGCAAGGGCTCGGTGCAGACGGTCATCCCGTTGCGTGGCGGCGAGGACGGTGCCCTGTCGATCACCACGGCCCGCTATTTCACCCCCTCGGGCGGCTCGATCCAGAAGATCGGCATCGAGCCCGATCTGGAGGTGTCGCGCTCGCTGGCCGAGGCGCGGATCGTGTCGCGGTCGAATTTCATCTATTCGGAGGCGGCCTATGCCACAGCGCTGGACGCCTCGATCGGGGCCGAACGCAAGGGGCCCCACACCCCGCTGGAGGCCCCCGGCGAAGACTGGCCCGAGGACAAGGACTACCAGCTGGAGCGGGCCTTGGACGTACTGCGCGCCGGCGGCGACCTGACCCGGCTGGCCGCTGCGCCCGAGGGTATTGTGGTGACCGCCCCGGGCTCCGCCCTGGCCGCAGCCGAGCCGGAGCCTGCGCCGGAAAATTGACGCGACATGGCTAACGGCGCGTTAGGCTTTCTTAACCGACGCCCGCCAAGGTGAGGGTTGAAGGAGTCCGCTTCGCGGACCCCCGCATCCAGCGTCCAGTCCTGCCCATGTTCGCCAAGCGCCAGTCTGTTCTTGCCACCACCGCCGGAGCACCCCCGGTGCGCCGGTCGTTGCGCGATAATCTTGCACCCGTCGGCCGCTTCCTGACGAAGCCGCCCGTCGCTGTAACCGGTGCCGGCCTGCTTCTGATCGGTGCGGCAGCCCTGTTCATCACCGTACTGGGCGACCCCTGGGCCGGAGCGCCCTCGGCGCGGGCCACGTTGAAGCGCGAGGCACCGGTCGCCGCCCCCGCCCCGTCCGGGCTCGAGGCCTTCTCGGTCGGTGCCTATGGCTCGTGGCAGGACCTGGCGGGGGACGGCGGTGCCGTCGATCCCGCCCTGGACGGCGAGGCCGTGATCACCCTGCCCAACGGGGCCACAGTATCGGGCAATGGCGCGCCGGTGACCGCCCCGCGCATCGCTGCCAGCCCCCTGCCCGCCGCCCCGATCGCCGGGCTGAGCCAGCCGGGTCCGAACGGCCCCCTGCCGGCCATTGCGACCGACGGCCGTGTGCCGGCCCAGGCCTATGCTCGCCCGTTCCGCTCGAACGGCCGCCCGCGCGTGGCCATCATCGTCGGCGGCCTGGGCCTGAACGCCGTCACCACCCGCGCCGCCATTGAACGGCTGCCGGCGGAGGTCACCCTCAGCTTCGTCCCCTATGCCGAGGGTCTGCAGGGCTGGATCGACCTGGCCCGCGCCCAGGGCCACGAGGTCATGCTGGAAATGCCGATGGAGCCTTCCGGCTATCCCGACAATGATCCGGGTCCGCACACCCTGCTGGCCTCGGCGGAGGCGGCCGATATCCAGGCGCGGATGAACTGGCTGCTGGGCCGGGCCACCGGCTATTTCGGCGTCACCAACTATATGGGCGACCGGTTCGCCGCATCGGACTCCGGCATGACCGCCTTCATGACCATTCTGCGCCAGCGCGGGGTGGCCTTCCTCGACGACGGCTCGATGAGCCGCCGGCCCGGTGCCTGGGCTCGCGCCAGCGCCAACCGGATCATCGACGAGGAACAGAACCCGGCCGCCATCGTGGGCCAGTTGAACGCGCTCGAGGCCCTGGCCAAGGGCTCTGGCCAGGCCATGGGCACCGGCTTCAGCTATCCGGTCACGGTCGAGGCCGTGGCCCGCTGGACCGCCGGCATGGAGGCCCGCGGGCTGCAGCTGGCTCCGGCGAGCGCGATGACGCAGCGGCCGGGACGGTAGCGGAAGCCGAGTGATTAGTGGTTAGTGGCTGGTGGCTGGCCACCAGCGGCATGGTTGCGGCCGTCGCGCCGCCCTTCCGCAACCACTAACGCTGCAATCACTCATCACTAACCACTAACCACTAGCCACTCCTCCCCATGCCAGACCTCTCCCGCTACCGCCCCAATGTCGGTGTCGTGCTGTTCCATCCGGACGGGCGCGTCTGGTACGGGCGTCGGGCCGGGACCGAGGGGCCGCACAATTGGCAGTTCCCGCAGGGCGGGGTCGATGAGGGCGAGGACCTGGAGGCCGCAGCCCGGCGCGAACTGGCCGAAGAGACCGGGGTCACCTCGGCCGAGCTGATCGCCCGGACGGAAGAGTGGATCGCCTACGACTTCCCCGCCGACTACGGCGGCTCGAAACAGGCGCGCGGCTGGTCTGGCCAGAAGCAGCAGTGGTTCGCCTTTCGCTTTACCGGCGAGGAGTCCGAGATCGACCTCGAGGCCCACGGCGAGATCGAGTTCGACGCCTGGCGCTGGGGACCGCTGAGCGAAGCCCCTGACCGGATCGTGCCGTTCAAACGGGCCGTCTATGAACAGGTCGTGGCCGTGTTTGCGCCGCTGGTGGTCTAGGCCGCTGCGCCTTGTCATCTCGGCCGAAGCGAAGCGGAGAGCCGGGACGGGACAGGGCTCAAACAGTAACCTCCCGGGGAGCTCGCAGAGCTGAACCGGGGGACGGGTGGCTTCGACCCTGCTCCCGGACAGGCTTCGCCTTCCGGGAGGGATCGTCCTCGGGGCGTCACCGTCCCCGATAGCCGCTGTGCGGCTTCGGGGATGACAAGCTCTTACGCCGCCGTCACTTCCGAGGCCTGTTCGGCCAGGATGGTCAGGCCGGCCGGGGTCACGTCGGCGAAGCCGCCGTGGACCTCGAACTGGCGGCGCGAGCCACCGTCGATGACCGTGACCACGCCTTCGCGCAGGGCGGTCATGAACGGCGCATGATCGGCGAGGACACCGAAATCGCCTTCGGCGCCGGGCGCGTCGACCTGATCGACGAGGCCGTTGAAGACCTCGCGCTCAGGTGAAACCAGCGAGAAGCTGAGCTTGCCGGCCATGGATCAGGCCGCCTCGGCGGCGAGCTTCTCGGCCTTGGCCACGGCTTCCTCGATGGCGCCGACCATGTAGAAGGCGGCTTCCGGAAGGTGGTCGTATTCGCCGGCGACGATGCCCTTGAACGAGCGGATGGTGTCTTCCAGCGAGACGAATTTGCCGTCCGCGCCGGTGAACTGCTCGGCCACGAAGAAGGGCTGCGACAGGAAGCGCTGGATCTTGCGGGCGCGCGACACGATCAGCTTGTCCTCTTCCGACAGCTCATCCATGCCCAGGATGGCGATGATGTCCTTCAGCGCCTTGTACTGCTGCAGGACTTCCTGGACCGAACGGGCGACGCGGTAGTGCTCTTCGCCGATGACCAGCGGGTCCATGATCCGCGAGGTCGAGTCGAGCGGGTCCACGGCCGGGAAGATGGCCTGGGCAGCGATGTCGCGGCTCAGCACGGTCGTCGCGTCCAGGTGGGCGAAGGAGGCGGCCGGGGCCGGGTCGGTCAGGTCGTCGGCGGGGACGTAGATGGCCTGGACCGAGGTGATCGAGCCCTTCTTGGTCGAGGTGATGCGCTCCTGCAGGTTGCCCATCTCCGTGGCCAGCGTCGGCTGATAGCCCACGGCGGACGGGATACGGCCCAGCAGGGCGGACACTTCCGAACCGGCTTGCGTGAAGCGGAAGATGTTGTCGACGAACAGCAGAACGTCCTTGCCTTCCTCGTCGCGGAAATATTCGGCCTGGGCCAGGCCGGTCAGGGCGACGCGGGCGCGGGCACCGGGAGGCTCGTTCATCTGGCCGTAGACGAGGGCGCATTTGGAGCCTTCGGTCGAGCCGCCGTTCTTGGTCGGGTCCACGTTCACATTGGACTCGATCATCTCGTGATAGAGGTCGTTGCCCTCGCGGGTGCGCTCACCCACGCCGGCCAGGACCGAATAACCGCCATAGGCCTTGGCGATGTTGTTGATCAGTTCCTGCATGGTCACGGTCTTGCCCACGCCGGCGCCGCCGAACAGGCCGATCTTGCCGCCCTTGGTGTAGGGGCACATCAGGTCGATGACCTTGATGCCGGTGACGAGGATTTCCGACGAGGTCGACTGTTCTTCGAACGACGGTGCCTCGCGGTGGATCGGGCGGTACATCGTGGTCTTGATCGGGCCCTGTTCGTCGATCGGCGCGCCGACGACGTTCATGATCCGGCCGAGCGTGCCCGGTCCGACCGGGGCCAGGATGGAGGTGCCGGTGTCGGTCACGGCCTGGCCGCGCGTCAGGCCCTCGGAGGTGTCCATGGCGATGGTGCGGACCATGTTCTCGCCGAGGTGCTGGGCGACTTCCAGCACCAGGGTGAAGGGCTGGCCGGTCTTCTGGTCGACGTTCTGCGTCTCCAGGGCGTTCAGGATCGCCGGCAGCTGGCCGGTGAACTCGACGTCGACGACGGCGCCGATGACCTGGGCGATCCGGCCGACGCCGGTGCCGGCCGTATAGGCGGCGTTACCGGTTGCGGCAGCGGCCTTCGGGGCCTTGGGAGCAGCCGGCTTCTTGGCGGCGGGTTTCTTGGCGGTGGTGTCGGTCATCGGTTCGTTCCGTTCGGAAGGTCGTGCTTGGCGTGTAGCTGGGCGTATCTGGGCGGGGTTCGGATCAGAGGGCTTCGGCGCCCGCGATGATCTCGATCAGTTCGGTGGTGATCTGGGCCTGGCGTTTGCGGTTGTACTGCAGGGTCAGGCTGTTGATCAGGTCGCCGGCGTTGCGGGTGGCGTTGTCCATGGCGCCCATCTGGGCTCCGAAGAAGCTGGCCTGGTTCTCGTACAGGGCGGCCAGCACCTGGGTGGTGATGTTGCGCGGCAGCAGGGTCTCGAGGATTTCCTCTTCCGAGGGCTCGTACTCATAGGTCGCGCCGTTCAGGTCGATCGGCGGGGCATCCCCGTCGACGACCGCCGGGATCAGCTGTTTCGGGGTCGGGATCTGGGAGATGACCGACTGGAAGCGGCTGTAGAACAGGGTCACGACGTCGGCATGTCCGGCCTCGAACTGTTCGGCGATCAGGGCCGCGATCGGCTCCGCCGCCGGCAGGCCGATGACCTTGTGATCCGACATCTCGAAGGTCTTCACCAGCTTGTCGCCATAGAGGCGCGTCAGCCCGTCGCGGGACTTGCGGCCCACGGCGATGATGCGGACGTCCTTGCCGGCCGCAATCAACCCGTTGATCCGCTCGCGTGCGGCCCGGATGACATTGGTGTTGAAACCCCCGGCCAGACCCTTGTCGCCCGTGGCGACGACGATCAGGTGCTTCTGGTCAGAGCCGGTCCCGGCCAGCAGTTTCGGTGCGCCGTCGCCGGACACCCCGGCCGCCAGATTGGCGATCACGGCGGCCATCTTGCGGGCATAGGGACGGGCGCTTTCGGCCTGGTCCTGGGCGCGCTTCAGCTTGGCCGCGGCGACCATGTTCAGGGCTTTCGTGATCTTCTGCGTGGACTTCACGCTTCCGATCCGATTGCGCATTTCCTTGAGGCTGGCCATCCGGGGCTACTCTCTCGCTATCCGGCCGGGGCTCAGGCGAAGGTCTTGACGAAGGCTTCCAGGACCGACTTCAGCTCGGCTTCGAGCTCGGCGGTCAGGTCCTTCTTGGCGCGGATGCCGTCCAGCAGGCCGGCGTTCGACGACTTGATGCGGGCCAGCAGCTCACTCTCGAAACGGCCGATGTCGCCGACGGCGATGCCGTCGAGGTAGCCGCGCGTGCCGGCGTAGACCGAGACGACCTGCTCTTCCATGGTCAGCGGGCTGTACTGCGGCTGCTTGAGCAGTTCGGTCAGGCGGGCACCGCGGGCCAGCAGCTTCTGGGTCGAGGCGTCGAGGTCCGAACCGAACTTGGCGAAGGCGGCCATTTCCCGATACTGGGCCAGCTCGCCCTTGATCGAGCCGGCGACCTTCTTCATCGCCTTGGTCTGGGCCGAGGAGCCCACGCGCGACACCGAGATGCCGACGTTCACGGCCGGGCGGATGCCCTGGTAGAACAGGTCGGACTCGAGGAAGATCTGGCCGTCGGTGATCGAGATCACATTGGTCGGGATGTAGGCCGACACGTCGTTGGCCTGGGTCTCGATCAGCGGCAGGGCGGTCATGGAGCCCGAGCCGTAGTCGGCGTTCAGCTTGGCCGAACGCTCCAGCAGGCGGCTGTGCAGGTAGAAGACGTCGCCCGGATAGGCTTCGCGGCCCGGCGGGCGGCGCAGCAGCAGGGACATCTGGCGATAGGCCACGGCCTGTTTGGACAGATCGTCATAGACGATCAGGGCGTGCATGCCGTTGTCGCGGAAGAACTCGCCCATGGCCGTGCCCGAGAACGGGGCCAGGAACTGCAGCGGGGCCGGCTCGGACGCCGTGGCGGCGACGACGATGGTGTAGTCCAGGGCGCCGCGCTCCTCGAGCGTCTTGACGATCTGGGCCACGGTCGAGCGCTTCTGACCGATGGCGACATAGATGCAGTAAAGCTTTTCGCCTTCCGACGTCGCGGCAGCGTTGGTGCTCTTCTGGTTCAGGATGGTGTCGACGGCGACGGCGGTCTTGCCGACCTGACGGTCACCGATGATCAGTTCGCGCTGGCCACGGCCGATCGGGATCAGGGTGTCGATGGCCTTCAGGCCGGTCTGCATCGGCTCATGCACCGACTTCCGGGGGATGATGCCCGGGGCCTTCACGTCGACGCGGCGGCGCTCGGTGAACTGGATCGGGCCCTTGCCGTCGATCGGCTCGCCCAGCGGGTTGACGACGCGGCCCAGCAGGCCCTTGCCGACCGGCACGTCCACGATCTCGCCCAGACGGCGGACCTCGTCGCCCTCGGCGATCTGGTTGTCCTGGCCGAAGATCACGGCACCGACGTTGTCGCGCTCGAGGTTCAGGGCCATGCCCTTCACACCGGCCTTCGGGAATTCGATCATCTCGCCGGCCTGGACATTGTCCAGACCGTGGATGCGGGCGATGCCGTCGCCGACCGACAGCACCTGGCCGACGTCGGACACGTCCGCTTCGACGCCGAAGGAGGCGATCTGCGACTTGAGGATGGCCGAAATTTCGGCGGCGCGGATGTCCATGACAGGCTCTCTGTTATCGTCTTGTCAGCGCGCCGGTCGGGCCCGCTGGATTCGGGTGGGTCAGCGCGCTTACGCGCGCTTCAGGGCAAACTTCATCTGGTCGAGCTTGGTCTTCAGCGAGGCGTCGAAGAGTTTCGAGCCGACCTTGACCTTGAGGCCGCCCAGGATCGACGGATCGACGCGGGCGGTCATTTCGGGATCCTTGCCCAGCGAGGTGCGCAGGGCAGACTGGATCGACGTCATCTGGGCAGCGGTCAGGGCCTGGGCCGAGACGACCTCGGCGGCGACCATGCCGGTCTTCTTCGCATAGAGCAGGTCGAAACCGGCGATCACGGCCGTCAGGTCGCGCGAGCGGCCGTTCTGGGCCAGCAGGCCGAGGAAATTCCGGGTGACCCGGTTGAACTTCGCCTTGTCGGCAATGGCCGTCAGACCCTTCTGCTGGTCCTCGGCAGCAATGACCGGCGACTGCGCCAGACGGCGCAGGTCGGCGCTCTCGTTCCAGGCCGCGCGCAGCGAGGCGAGGTCGGCGCGAACCGCCTCCAGCGCGCCCGTTTCATCAGCAAGGTCGAACAGCGCCTGTGCGTAGCGCTCGCCGACTTCCGTCGTCCTGTAGTCGTCAGCCACTAGTCATGTCCGCGCGGTTAGCGTTCGGGTTGGCGACCGGAAGCGTATCCGCGCCAGTCAAAGGTCTGAAATGCTTTGAGAAAGCACTTGGGGGACGCGTCTCGCAACGCGCCCTCCGGCTCAGCCGGGCGCCTGATAGCATCGTAACCCCCCGACCGCAACCGAGACTGGCCGCCACAACCCGTCGCATTGCCGCACCGGCGACCGGGCCTATAAAGGGAAGTTCCAGCTCCAAGCTCTCAGGATCACGCCAACGATGTTCGACTCCCTAATTCCGCTTCTGACCGACCCCGCCGCCTGGGCGGCCCTGACCGCGTTGATCGTGATGGAAGTGGTGCTGGGGATCGACAACCTGATCTTCATCTCGATTCTGTCGAACAAGCTGCCGCCTGAACACCGCCAGCGGGTCCGCCGCATCGGCATTTCGCTGGCCCTGGTGATGCGACTGGTCCTGCTGTCGATGATTGCCTGGATCGTCAGCCTCACCGCCCCGGTCTTTACCGTCATGGACAATGCCTTCTCCTGGAAGGACATGATCCTGATCGCGGGCGGCCTCTTCCTGTTGTGGAAGGCGACCAAGGAAATCCACCACAGCGTCGATACCAAGGCCAGCCACGAGCTGCTCGACAAGAAGGACGTCGTGATCTCGAACGTCGGTTCGGCCATTTTCCAGATCATCCTGCTGGACCTGGTCTTCTCCATCGACTCGATCCTGACCGCGGTCGGCATGACCGAACACCTGCCGATCATGATCATCGCCGTCCTGGTTTCGATCACCGTCATGCTGCTGGCCGCCGACCCGCTGGCCAATTTCATCAATGACAACCCGACCGTGGTCATGCTGGCCCTCGGCTTCCTGCTGATGATCGGCATGGTGCTGATTGCCGAGGGCTTCGGAGCCCATGTGCCGAAGGGCTATATCTACACGGCCATGGCCTTCTCGGCCGCCGTCGAGATCCTCAACATGATCTCGCGCAAGGCCCAGGCGAAGAAGGCGGCCGCCGCCGAAGCGCACCAGGCCGGCCTCAACAAGGCCGAGACCGCCGAGCCCGGCGTCTGACCATGAGGGGCGCGGCGCTCCTGTTCGCCCTGCTGCTGACGGCCCTGCCGGCGTCAGCCCAGACGACAGCGCCGCCTCCAGCCCAGACTCCGATTCCGGTCTATGGTTTCGAGGTCGTGCGGGTCTATCCGCACGACCCGACGGCCTTCACCCAGGGGCTGGTGTTCCGGGACGGCGAACTGCTGGAGAGCACCGGCCGTTATCCGTCGACGGTCCGGCGGGTCCGGCTGGAGGACGGCGTGGTCCTGCAGCGGCGCGCGCTGGACGAGGACTATTTCGGCGAGGGGCTGACCGCAGTCGGTGATCGCGTCCTGACCCTGACCTGGAAGGGCGGCAAGGGCTTCATCTGGGACCCCGAGACGCTCGAGCCCCGGGGTGAGTTCGCCTATGCCGGCGAGGGCTGGGGCCTGACGCACGATGCCACCCGCCTGATCCTGTCGGACGGCACCGCCGCCCTGCGTTTCCTCGACCCCGTAACGCTGCAGGAAACCGGGCGTGTCCCCGTCACCCTGCAGGGCCGTCCGATCAGCCAGATCAATGAGCTGGAATGGATCGAGGGCGAGGTCTTCGCCAACGTTTGGCAGACGGATTACATCGTCCGCATCAACCCGGCCTCGGGGGAGATCACCGGCATCATCGACCTGACCGAACTGATGCCGGACCGCAGCGGTCTGGACCCGACCGATGCCGTGCTCAACGGCATCGCATGGGATCCGGAGGGCCGCCGGCTGTTCGTGACCGGCAAGAACTGGCCGAAGCTGTTCGAGATCCGGCTGACGGGGCCGCGCTGACCCCGCTTCGCGACGCCAGCGCTGGTTCTTTTTGGGCCGCGGTCAAAAGGCTCCGCCTTTTCGACCCGACGCGGCCTGGCGCTTCGCGCTCAAGCAGCGAGCCGCCGCGCGGCGAGCGGTAGCGCCAGAAACCCGCGCTCAAGCAGCGAGCGACCGCGTCGCGAGCGTTAGCGCCCTACAAAAAGCTGTACGGGTCCACGTCCACCGTCAGCCGCACCGACCCCGGCACCTTCACCCGCGCCAGCCAGGCCCGGAGGAAGCCCTGCAGGTCGACGTCGCGGTCGGCGCGGACCAGCAGCCGCTTGCGGCGGCGACCGCGCACCAGGGCCAGCGGCGCGTCTGCCGGGCCATAGACTTCAAGACGTTCCGCATTGGGAATCGAACCGGCCAGTTCGCGCGCCAATTTGTCGACCGCCACGGCATTTTCACTCGACAGGATGATCGCCGCCAGCCGGCCCCAGGGCGGCAGGAAGGCGGCCTCGCGCTCGGCCAGTTCGGCCGCGACGAAGGCGTCGCGGTCGCCGGCCGCCAGCGCCATCAGCACCGGATGTTCGGGGGTCCAGGTCTGCAGGACGGCGCGGCCCGGTCTGTCCGCCCGCCCCGCCCGGCCCGTCGCCTGGGTCAGCAGCTGGAAGGTCCGCTCGGCAGCCCGCAGGTCGCCCCCGCGCAGGCCGAGATCGGCATCGACCACGCCGACCAGGGTCAGAAGGGGGAAATTATGGCCCTTGGCTGCCGCCTGGGTGGCGACGAGGATGTCGATCTCGCCGTCGGTCATCCGCTGGATCAGGGCGCGGGCGGCCTTGGCGTCGGGGGTGGTGTCGGAGCTGAACACCGCCGTCCGCGCCTCGGGGAACAGCTGGCGGACCTCCTCCTCGACCCGTTCGACCCCGGGGCCGACAGAGACCAGACTGTCGACCGCGCCGCAGGATGGACAGTGTTTCGGCCGCGCCATGGTGAACCCCGTGAGGTGGCAGATCAGCCGGCCGGTGTAGCGATGCTCGACCAGCCAGCTGTCGGTGTCGGGCGCCGTCATCCGGTGACCGCAGGCGCGACAAAGAACCACGGGGGCATAGCCGCGCCGGTTCAGGAACAGCAGGGTCTGTTCGCCGCGCAGCAGCGTCTCACCGATGGCCTCGCGCAAGGGCTGGGACAGCCAGGTCTGGGGATCGGGCGGACAGGTTCGCAGGTCCAGCAGGGTCACGTCCGGCAGGACCGCCGTCCCGTGCCGCGCCGCCAGCTTGAGCCAGCGATAGCGGCCCTGCTGCGCGTTCCACAGGGTTTCCAGCGACGGTGTGGCCGAGGCCAGCACCACCGTGGCCCCCTCGATCCGGGCCCGCGACACCGCCAGGTCGCGGCCGTGATAGACCAGCCCCTCCCCCTGTTTGAACGAGCCGTCGTGTTCCTCGTCCACGACCAGCAGACGCAGGTTGACGAAGGGCAGGAACAGGGCCGAGCGGGCCCCGACCACGATATTGCAGCGACCGGCGCACACGGCCTCCCAGACCTGGCGACGGCGGGGCGGGGCGATGCCGGAGTGCCATTCGGCCGGCGCGGTGCCGAACCGGGCCGTGATCCGGGCGATCAGGTCCTGGGTCAGGGCGATCTCGGGCAACAGGATCAGGATTTGGGCCGCCGGATCGGCCTTCAGCGTCCGCGCCGCCGCCTCCAGATAGGCCTCGGTCTTGCCCGAGCCGGTGACCCCGTCGAGCAGGAAGGGGACAAAGCCGCCCGTGGCGGTCGCCGCGGCGATGGCGGTCGCCGCGGCCGCCTGATCGGGATTGAGCGCCGCCGGGGCGTGGTCCGGGTCAGGGGCGTCAAAGGCGGCGACCGCCTCGACCTCGATGACCTCCAGCACGCCCTCGTCCAGCAGGCCCTTGACCACGCCGGAGGACACCCCCGCCGCCCGCGCCAGATCGGCGCCCGGCATGGCACCGTGACCCAGTGCCTCCAGGACCGCCACGCGCGGTGCCGTCAGCTTGGCGGGCGCCCGGTCTCCCACCCGTCGCACGCGCCGCTCGGGCCGGGGCCGGGGGGCACGCAGCCCCTTCAGTGCCGCCGCCGCCATCTCCCCCGGCGCACTCAGGGTCCAGCGGGCGGCCCATTCGACGAAATCCACAGTGCGTTCGGGCAGGCGCGGCTCGTCCAGAACATGGTCGATGGTCTTCAGCTGCCGGTTTGATCCCGTGGTCTCGCGCGATTCGGACACCACCCCCCGAATCAGCCGGGGCCCCAACGGCACGGCGACCTGATCCCCGCGCACGACCTCGAGCCCTTCGGGGACCTCGTAGTCGAAGGCTTCCGGCACCGGCAGGGGGATGAGGACGCTGGCGACTTTCACCGCCCTTCGTGCTCCGCTAGAGAGACCGACATGAAACTCTTTCTCGACACAGCCGACGTCGCCGTCATCCGGGACATGGTCCCCACCGGCATGGTGGACGGCGTCACCACCAATCCCTCGCTGATCGCCAAATCCGGTCGCAACATCGCTGAGGTCATCGCCGAAATCTGCGCCCTGGTCGAGGGCCCGATCTCGGCCGAGGCCGTGGCGACCGATTTCGAGACCATGGTCAAGGAAGGCGACAAGCTCGCCGCCATTGCCCCGAACGTGGTCGTGAAGCTGCCCCTGACATGGGACGGACTGCGCGCGGCCCGCGCCTTTGCCGACAAGGGCATCCGGACCAATGTCACCCTCTGCTTCTCGGCCGCCCAGGCCATGCTGGCGGCGAAGGCCGGTGCCACCTTCATCTCGCCCTTCGTCGGCCGGCTGGAAGACCACGGTGCCGACGGGATCGGCCTGCTGGAGGAGATCCGGGTGCTCTATGATGTGCACGGTTTCGAGACGCAGATCCTGGCCGCCTCCCTGCGCAATCCGGGCCATGTCAGCGCCGCCGCCGTGGCCGGTGCCGACGCCGCGACGCTTCCGGCCGACGTTTTCAGGGCCCTGGTCAAGCACCCGTTAACCGACAAGGGGCTTGATGCCTTTCTCGCGGACTGGGGCAAGACCGGCCAGTCGATCCTGTAAGGATCGACACAACCCGGGGACCGCGATCCTGTAGCGTCCCCTCGAGGAGAGGCTTTTGAGCGGCCAGCCTGATCCCTCCGCGAGCCAGCCGACGGCCGAGGCCCCCAGGGAGCCTCACTGGCCGGAGATTCGCGCCTGGCTGCAGGCCAATCCGCAGACCCTGCTGGACGACCGCTCCCTGCTGGAAGAGATCGGGCTCAAGCCCCACGGCCGCAATGTCGTGGAGTTCGGCCGCGCCGCCCTGACGAAGCTGGAAGAGGCCGCCGAGCGCGAGGCGGACGCCCGCAAACGGATCGAATCCATTGCCCGGGCCAATTTCGCCGCCCAGACCCAGACCCATGTCGCGGCCCTCGACCTGATGGAGGCGCGCAATCCGTCCGACCTCGCCCGGCGGCTCGATGCTGTGGCGCAGGGCCGGTTCGGCCTGGCCGGCGCCGCCATCGCCCTTGAGAAACCCGGCAGCGTGCCGTTCGGCTGGCGCGGCCTTGAGGCCGGCGGTGTCGACGGCCTTCTGGGCGAGCACGGCCTGACCTGGCTGGGGCCGAATTTCGACGGGCTGAACCTGTTCGGTGCGAACGAGGCCGAGGTGAAGTCCGTGGCCCTGATCCGGATGGCACCGCAGTTTCCGGGCGGAGAGACCGCCGCCCGCCCCGCCGTCTGCGCTTTCGGCTCACCCGAGGAAGACGGTTTCACCCCCACCATGGGCTGCGAACTGGTGGCCTTCATCGCCCGGGTGGTGGAACGGACGGCCGAGCGATGGCCGCTGCTCAGCTGACCGCGGATGACGCCCTGGCGGCGTGGCTGGAGCACCTGGCCCACGAACGCCGCCTGGCGCCGAACACCCTGGAGGCCTATGGCCGCATCGGCCGGGGCTATCTCGCCTTTCTGCAGCGGCATCGCGGCGAGCCGCAGCGGCTGACCGACCTCGGGACGGTCACCGCAGCCGAGCTCCGCGCCCATCTGGCCGAGCGTCGCCAGGGCTCACAGGACCGGGGCGATCAGCCCCTGGCGGCCCGATCGCTCAGCCAGACCCTGTCGGCGATTCGCGCCTTTCACGGCTTCCTCGACCGGCGCTGCGCCACGCCCACGCCTCAGCTTGCCCTTGTGCGCGGTCCCCGGATCAAGCCGTCCCTGCCCCGCCCCGTCAGCGAGGATCAGGCGCGCGGCCTGTTGAACGAAACCGGGGCCGACCCGGACGCCGAGGTCTGGGAGGCCGCCCGCGACCGCGCGGTCCTGACCCTGCTCTACGGCTGCGGCCTGCGCATCTCCGAAGGCCTGTCCCTGCGACGCGCCGATGCCCCCCTGCCCGAAGCCCTGCGTATCACCGGAAAGGGTGGCAAGACGCGGCTGGCCCCGGTCCTGCCCGCCGTGCGCGAGGCGGTTGACGCCTATCTGGCAGCCCTGCCCTTTCCGCTCGGACCGGCCGACAGCCTGTTCCGTGCCCGGCGAGGCGGCCCGCTGACGGCTCGTCACGTCCAGGCCGTGGTGCAGCGGCTGCGCGGGCGGCTGGGCCTGTCCGCCTCGACCACACCCCATGCCCTGCGTCACAGCTTCGCCACCCACCTGCTGGGGGCGGGGGCGGACCTGCGCGCGATTCAGGAACTGCTGGGCCACGCCAGCCTGTCGACGACCCAGAAATACACCGCCGTCGACGCCCAACACCTGTTGACCGCCTATGCCGTAGCCCACCCGAGGCGCTGACGGCCGCGGGCTGGTCAGCGTTACTGAACGGGGTAAGGTGAAGTTCAAACCCGCTGGGGAGGCGGCGCTGAGCGTGAGTGATCTTCCGGGCCTGGATCGTCGCGGTCTGATCGCCGGCCTGACCACGGCCGTCGGCATCAGCGCAGGCTGGTCTGCCGCGGCCCAGGACGGCCCGCCAGCCGCGGACCCCGACGTCGAAACACAGCCGATCAGCTTGCTGACCAATCTGTTCACCCGGGTCGGGGCGGCGGTCTTCATCGACAATCGGGGTCCCTTCACCTTCGTGATCGACACCGGCGCGGGGACCACCTCCATCGCCGACAGCCTGGCGGACCAGCTGGCCTTGCCCGCGCTCCAGCCCGTGCTGGTGCACGGCATCACCGAGGCGCGGGTCACCCGAAGCGTCGCCGTTAGCCGGCTGCAACTCAGCGGCCTGGGCTTCCGCGGCCTGACCTGTCCGGTGTTTGAGCGCGACCAGCTGGGCGCCGACGGCCTGGTCGGACTCGACGTTCTGGGACGGTTCAAACTTCGCTTCGACGTCATGCGGCGCGCCGCCAGCCTTACCATGCGCGGCGTCGCCATCGTCATGGGCGGAGACATGCAGACCGGCTCGCGCATTCGCCGGGAAGGCTTGCGGGCGGTCACCGGGCCCTTCGGCCAGATGATGCTCACCCAGGTGACGGTGGACGGGCAGCCGACCACCGCCTTCATCGACAGCGGAGCGCAGTATTCGATCGCCAATCTGGCGCTTCAGCGGGCGATCGCGGCGCGGCGGCGGGACGGCGGACGCCTGGCGCGGTCAGTGCCCATCTATGGCGTGACCGGCCAGAGCCTGAGCGCCGAACTGGCGCGGGTCGACGACCTGCGGCTGGGGGCGACCCGGCTGGGTTCGACGCCCATGCTGTTCGCCGATCTGCATTGTTTCCAGACCCTCGGCCTGAGCGAACGGCCGGCCCTGCTGATCGGGGCCGACCTGCTCGGCCGGTTCCGGGAGGTCACCCTCGACTTCCCGAATGACACCGTGACCTTCACCGGTCTGCGCCGTCAGTCGACGCGGACGCTGGAGCTTCCGGGCGTTTAGGCCTGCATCGTCCAGCCCTCGACGCCCATGGCCGCCTGTTTGACGGCTTCAGATCGGGTCGGATGCGGGTGGCAGACGCGGGCGATGTCTTCCGATGAACCCCCGAAGGCCATGGCCACACAGGCCTCGCCGATCATTTCACCGGCCTGGGGGCCCATGATGTGGACGCCGAGGATGCGGTCCGTGGCGGCGTCGGCCAGCACCTTCGCAAAGCCGTCGGTCTCATGGTTGATCTTGGCCCGGCTGTTGGCGGTGAAGGGGAATTTCCCGGCCTTGTAGGCCACACCCGCCGCCTTGAGCTGGTCTTCGGTCTGGCCGACCCAGGCGACCTCGGGGGCGGTGTAGACCACGCTGGGCACCAGATTGTAGTCGACGTGGCCCGCCTTGCCCGCGATCAGTTCGATCACCGCGACCGAGTCCTCCTCGGCCTTGTGCGCCAGCATCGGGCCGTGGGTAACATCGCCGATGACCCAGACGCCTTCCGCGACCTTGAAATGGTGGTTGTCGAGGAAGCCGCGCTTGTCGGGCGTGATACCCACCGTCTCGAGGCCGAGGCCCTCGGTGTAGGGGCGCCGGCCGATGGCCACCAGAACCACATCGCCGGTCAGGGTTTCGGCCGTCCCGCCGGCCGCGGGCTCGACCGTCAGCTCGACCCCGTCCTTCGAGGATTTCGCGGCCGTGACCCTGGAGCCCAGCTTGAAGGCCATGCCCTGTTTGGTGAGGGTGCGCTGGAAGGCCTTGGCCAGGTCGCTGTCCATGCCGGGGCTGATCCGGTCCAGATATTCGACGACCGTCACCTGCGCCCCCAGCCGGCGCCAGACCGAGCCCAGCTCCAGGCCGATGATGCCGGCGCCGACGACGATCAGATGTTTCGGCACGGCCGGCAGCGACAGGGCGCCGGTCGAATCCACCACCTTGCCGGCCTCGAAGGCCACGCCCGGCAGGGGGGTGGGCTCGGAGCCGGTGGCGATCACGATGTTCTTCGCCGCAAGGGTGCTGACCGAGCCGTCCGCAGCCGTCACCTCGACCTTGCCTGCACCGGCGATTCGGCCGCGGCCGCGGACCCAGTCGACCTTGTTCTTCTTGAACAGGAATTCGATGCCCTTGGTGAGGGCGGTCACGCTCTCGGCCTTCTGGGCCATCATCTGCGCCAGATTGAGCTTGGGCGTCACCTCGATGCCGAGGCCGGCGAATTCCTTGCCCGCCATCTCATAGAGTTCGGACGCGTGCAGCAGGGCCTTGGAGGGCATGCAGCCCACATTCAGACAGGTGCCGCCCAGGGTCTCGCGCATCTCGACACAGGCGGCGGTCAGGCCCAGCTGGCCCGCCCGAATGGCCGCGTTGTAACCGCCCGGACCGCCGCCGATGATGACGACGTCATAGGAGGCGCTGGGGGCGGCGGCGTCAGCCATGGAATCTCTCGATATCTGTCGTGGGCGCGGAAAGGCGCGCGGAACCTAACGGCCCACCCGCGAGGGTCAACCGTCCGACCCCATATAGGCGGGTTCGCGGCCGATCCGCAGCCATCGATCAGAAAATCCGCCGGTCCGTCCCGCGATCGGGTCGGCGTGGACGGCTCAGCCGCCCTGCGGAAGGGTGATCGAAACCTCCGCCCCGTCGCCGGGGACGCTGTCGATCGAGAGGACGCCGCCCGACTGGCGGGCGAAGGCATAGGCCTGGGACAGGCCGAGGCCCGCCGCGCCCTCGCGAGTGGTGAAGAAGGGCTCGACCGCGCGGGCGGCCAGCTCCCGATCCATGCCCGGACCGCTGTCCCGCACGCTCAGACGCACCCCGCCTTCCAGCAGGGTTTCCAGCCGAACCGCGACCGAGCCCCGGCCGGCCACGGCATCGATGGCGTTCTGGGTCAGGCCGCGGACCGCGCCTTCGAAGGCGACGGGGTCCAGCCGGACCGGCGCCTCCCCGGACGGACCCTCGATCATCAGGTCAACGCCCGGTCCCCCGAGGGCCCGCAGCCGGGTCTCCATGCCGCGCAACAGGACGCCGGCGTCGAGGACGCGCAGCACCGGTTCGTCGTCACCCTGGGAAAAGGCGGTCAGGCGACGGGTCAACAGTTCACCCTTCTGGCCCGCGGCCAGGGCAGCCTGACCGATACGGCGCACCCGGGCCGGGTCGTCGGCCTGACGCAGCATCATGTCGAGGGCGCCGGTCATGACACCCAACAGGGCGTTGAAATCATGCGCCAGCCCGCCGGTCAGACGACCGACGCTCTCCATCCGGCGGCCACCGGCCAGCTCGGCCTGGGCGTCCTCTGCGGCCTTGCGTGCGGCGGCATGGGCTGTCTGCGCCTCCTCGCGGGCGGCGGCGGCGGCGGCGAGCGCTTCGGCGGCCTGGCGTCGCGCCTCCTCAGCCGCCTCGCGCAGGGCCAGGGTTTCGTCAGAGACGGCCGGCGGTTCGGCCGCAACCTCAAGGACCACCGGGGCGGGGCTCGCGATCGGCTCGGCCCGTTCACCGGCCAGCAGCAGGGCATCGATCCGCCCCTCGGCATCGGCCAGTGGAAGCATGGACCAGCGGATGCCGCCCTCGTCACCACGACGCGAGATGAAGGGCTCGGCTTCCCCGGCCGGCGCGATCAGGGCGGCGCGCAGGGCCTGACGGCCCTCGACGCGCTCATCCTCGTCCAGAAACAGGTCGGAAAAGTCGCCATCGGCCTCGGGGCGACCCAGCACCAGAAGGGCGGTTCGGTTGGCCTCGCGGATCCGGCCATTGGCACCGACGACGACCAGGGCGCTCGAGGCGGCGTCGAAGACCCGCCGGGTGAGATCGTCGGCCACGGCCGCGACCGGTTCGGGAGACGGGAATTCGGGCGCGGCATGTTCAGGGATCTGCAGCCCTTCGGTCTCGACAATGGCGGCCGTCGAGCCGGTGATCTGGCCCAGTTCGTTCTCGATCGGCATGGCCGTGACCGAGACCAGCATCTTGCGACGGGAGGCGGGGTTGGCGAGCAGGTGCTGGAAACCCCGGACCGTCTGGCCACGCAGGGCGCGGGCGCTGGGCAGCAGGTCCGGCGGCACCGGGCGACCGTCCGGGAAGGTGATGCCCCAGGTCGCCGAATGAAAACGCAGCCCGATCAGCTCGGCGTCCTTGCGCCCCAGCAGCTGGTGGGCGGCACGGTTGGCGAAGACGAATTTGCCCTGCTGGTCGGTCTCGACCAGGGCGACGGGAATGGCATTCAGGGTTTCGAACAGGCGCTTCTGCGAGTCGTCAGCGACGCGCTGGACCAGGTCCAGCTGATCCGAGGTGCTGACATGGCGCGTACCGTTGCGGAAGGCGAACCACAGGGCGATGAGGCCCAAGATCCAACCCACGGCGGCGACCGCCCCGAGAACCCACATCCAGTTCACCTGGCCTTCGAGAAACATATGACCTGACTGTCCCGTTCTGGCACGACAAACGCCCATCCGGGAGACACCTTGCAAACGGCGAACCGAGCCGGTCCGCTTTCGCCCCGACGGCGACCTAGCCGGGCTTGAACGTTCCGTCCAGCGTCACCGTAGCGGATCGGGGCGGCACCGAAGAAAAAGGGCCGGGCATTGCTGCCCGGCCCCCGGTCTTCTGTCGATCAGCCTGGCTTAGAACACGAAGCGGACACCGCCGGTGTAGCGGCTGCCGAACTGTTCCCACTCGATCGTGTAGGCCGACTCCCGCGAGTAGCGACGGCCCGGGTTGTTCAGCAGGTTCGAGGCATCGAAATAGACTTCGATGTTGTCGCTGACGGCGTAACGGGCCGAGAAGTCCAGCTCGTCATCCGAAGCCCAGAAGGTGTTGCCGCCGTCGGCCAGGGCACCGAAGGCGTCGAGCCACTCGCTGCGGCGCTGATAGTTCAGGCGCGCCGACAGGCCGTACTGCTCGTAGTAGGCACCGACGTTATAGACCAGGTCCGAGGTGTTCGGCAGGACGACCTTGCTGCCGTCCGGGGCCTCGGCCTCGCTGTCGTTCAGGGTGACGTTGGCCGTGAGGCCGAAACCACCCATCCACTCGGGCAGGCCCATCTGATCGGTGAAGATCGAGAGCTGCTGCTGGACCGCGAACTCCAGGCCGCGGATATAGCCCTCGCCGCCGTTCACCTCGGTGTTCAACAGATAGCCGGAGCGATCCACGCCGGGGGTGTTCAGAACATTGGACCCGAAGGTCCGCGTGTCGCTGAACAGGACGTCCTCGACCTTCTTGTAGAAGGCACCGAACATCACATAGCCCTGGGGCTGGACGTACCATTCGAAATAGGCGTCCACGCCGTAGGCGCGCTCGGGCTGGGCCTCGGGATTGCCGCCCGAGACGGTCTGGTTGGAGTCGTTGAAGGTGAAGTTCGGACGCAGCTGGTCATAGTCCGGACGGGCCGCACCGCTGTTGAACGACAGGCGCAGCTTCTTGTCGTCGGCGATGTCGTAGTTGATGTGCAGGCTGGGGTAGACCAGCGTCATGTCATTCTCGACCTCGATCAGGGTCGGGACGCCGGCGAGGGTCACAATGGCCTGGCCGGTGTTGACGATGTTCTCGACCCGGACGCCGCCCAGGATCGAGCCCCAGTCATAGGCGACGCGCGCCATGGCATAGGCCGCAGCGACCTCTTCCGTGACGTTGTAGTTGTTGGCGGGCTGGGAGACATAGGGGTTCAGCGCGGCGGCCCGGGCGACCTGATCGCGCATGGCCTGCTGGTCAAAGTAGCGGAAATCATAGCCCAGCGGGATTTCACCGTTGAAGGCGGCACCCAGCGAAACCGGGACGAAGGTCGTCGAGATTCCGGCGGCGGTGAACTGTGCCGCCGTGTTCAGGGTCATGACCCGGTTGTCCGAGTCCTTGGTCCGCTGGTCGTACTGGCCGCCGAAGGTGAAGGTGGCGTCGTTGCCCATCCAGTCAAAGTTCCGGCGCAGGTCGAACTTGGCGGTATAGGCCTCGGTCTCGTCGATCAGTTTGGACGACGTCAGCGAGGACAGGGGGCGGGCAAAGGTTTCGATGTCGCGGACAAGGCCGCCGGCGGTAAAGGTCGTCGGGCCGGACGTCGAGATCGTGTTGAACAGCCGGATGCGGGCGACGTCGGGATCGGTGAAGTTGTAGGAGATGGTCGGGCGCAGGTTGCGGGTCGACGGGCTGTCGTAGCGCGCCTCGCCGACCACCGAGCGGTCGTCGATCGCCTTGGTGTAGTTCAGCCGCCAGTCGAACGACCAGCCGTCGTTGAACTCATGATCACCGCCGAGGGTGTTGGTGAAGACCGACTGTTCGAAGGCGCGCAGGGTGGCGCGCTGGTTGATGTCGATGCCGTAGACGGTGCCGACCAGCGAGGTGTTGCCGATGCAGGTGTCGGCATAGCCGGTGTTGGTCACGGTGGTGACCGGCGTCACGGTGCAGGGCGTCAGGGCCGAACGCGGCGGCGTCGACGGATCGGACTGACGGTCGTCCATGTCGAAGATGTAGTTGTCGCGGGCCTCATCGTCCGTGAAGGTCGAGAAGATCGACTCGACGAACAGGCGATGGTTGTCGGACGGGCGCCAGTCGAGGCGGCCCGACTGCGAGTAGTTCCTGCGGGTCAGGCGGTACAGCTTGTTCTCGGTCTCGCGCGCCCACAGACGGGTGGAACCGCCCGGCTGGACGTCCTGGGAGACGACCTCCCAGTCGGTCTCATAGTTGTCCGTGATCATGTTGCGCTGGTAGTAGCTGCCCGACACCAGCACGCCGAACTCGCCCATGTCCGTATCAAAACGGTTCGACAGGACCAGCTGGCCTTCGTATTCCTGACGCTCGCCCAGTTCGACATAGCCGCCGCCGGCCTTGCCGGAGATGCGCAGGCCCGGATAGTCGAAGGCCGAGCGGGTGATGATGTTGACGTTGCCCGCGATGGTCTCGCCGGTCATGTCGGGCGTCACGGCCTTGCTGACCACGATCTGCGAGGCAATGGCCGAGGGCAGGCTGTCATAACGGGTGTCGCGGCCCTCGGGGCTGACGATCGAGATGCCGCCGATGGACAGGGTCGTCCAGTTCACCGGCGCGCCGCGCAGGCTGATGTAGCGGGCCTGGCCCTGGTCGCGGGCAACGGCGGCACCCGGCAGGCGTCCGACGGCCTGGGCGACGTTCTGGTCGGGCAGGCGGCCCACCGAGTCGGAAGCGACGACGGTCACGAGCGAGTCGGCGTTGCGCTGCACCCGCAGGGCGGCGGCCTCGGACTCCGCGATCGGGCGGCTGCCCGTCACAACGACATCGTCGAGCTGGGCCGACGGATCGGGAGCGGTCTGGGCGAAGGCGGCGCCGGCGAAGGCGAGCGGCGCGAGCGAGGCGCCGAGCAGAAGTCCAAGTTTCATAACGAGCATCCCGATGGCCCGGTCGCCCCCACGGTCGCCGGTTCTTCCTCACCAGCTAGGGGGAAGGGGCGACGAGGGCGCGACGATTTGGCGAAGCGCGTTTGGCGTTTTTTGTGCGCGAAGATGACGATTGCTCCGATAACTGAGGGACTTTCACCGCGCTGACGTGACCGCGTCATCGACGCTTGCTTTGACGGAGAAGAACCCCCGTGTTCTGGCGCGACTTGCACAAAGGCTCACAGGCACACCCCATGTTCGTCCGCACCCTGACCACGCTTGTGGCGTCTGCCGCTCTCCTGACCGCCTGCGCGACCCGGGAGGTCGACTACCAGGGCGAGGGCGAAGGATTCATCGGCGCAGGCACCGATGTCACAGCCCGGCTCGAAACACCGTCGGTCGGGACGGCCGGACAGGACGCGGCCGATGATCCTGCCATCTGGGCCGGCCCCGCCCCGGTCACGATCGGCGGGGTCGCCACGCGCGGCTTCGTCGCGGGCACTGACAAGAAGGCCGGCCTGTACATCTACGGCCTCGATGGCGCGATCCTCCAGTTCCTGCCGGAGGGCCTGCTGAACAATGTCGATCTGACCGAAGGCCTGACGGTAAGCGGCCGGCCCCAGCTGGTGCTGGGCGCCAGTGATCGCACCCCCGGCAAGACGGGCGTGGCCCTTTATCTGTTCGACCCCGCCGGGAACGGCGGCGTGCGCCCGTGGGGCGCCATCACCACGGATGTGGTCGAACCCTATGGCTTCTGCTTCGCCCGGCGCGGGACCGAAATCCACGCTGTGCTGGTCGGCCATGAGGGCGAGGTGCGACAGTTCGTCCTGACGGCCGACGCTGCGGGCCAGCCGTCTGCCCGCGAGGTGCGCCGTTTCGACGTCGGGACGATTTCGGAAGGCTGCGCCGCCGACGAGGCGACCAATGCCCTCTACATCGCCGAGGAGAACGTCGGCCTGTGGCGCTACGGCCTGGACCCGGCGACCGGCGCGGCGCGCACCCTGATCCAGCCCATCGCGCCGGGCGTGCTGGTCGCAGACGCCGAGGGACTGACCGTCATCGAGGACGGCGCGGCCCGCTATCTGATCGGTTCCAGCCAGGGCGACTCGACCTTCCCGGTCTGGCGTATCGACGGCGCCGCGCCCGTCTATGCGGGGCGTTTCGTGGTCCGGGACGGCGCGGTCGACCGCGTCACCGGCACCGACGGTCTGGCCGCCCTGGGCGGCCCGGTGGGCGACGCCTTCCCGGAAGGACTGGTCGTGGTCCAGGACGACATCAACGACGTCGGCACCCAGAATTTCAAATACATCGACTGGCGCGACATCCGCACCGCCCTGGGGCTCTAGGCTGGCGACACCCCGCCGCGGACGCGGCCGGTGTCTCACACGCCTACCCAAATGGCTCAAAAAGCAAAAAGCCCGGCCGAAGCCGGGCTTTTCAGGTTCCAACTGGAGCGGGCGAAGAGATTCGAACTCTCGACCCCAACCTTGGCAAACTCAGGCGGCCCATGGCGCCAAAAAGCAAAAAGCCCGGCCGAA